>Ga0209367_1000593_pt1 | contig 37818 bp, 17 predicted proteins | sample WorMetLIZISLAND2_FD_187412 | JGI IMG/M metagenome (GOLD analysis project Ga0209367, IMG submission 187412) | Marine gutless worms symbiont microbial communities from Max Planck institute for Marine Microbiology, Germany - Olavius geniculatus... ...
AAAACAGCAAAAATTACAAAAGGTGATATTATTCAGCAGCACATTGACATACAGTCAGTGTGATGCGGGCAATATCGCCTTTTGTAATTTTTGCTGTTTTCGATGTGCAAGTCGTTAAATGTTGCCGTTAACAAGTGTATAAACTAATGTTTTGTGCATTTATTTTGTTTAAAAACGAACGCGCTGTTGTTTCGGTGCACGTGCGGACACTGCAGTGCAGAGCGTAAAAAGCGTCGTCCAATTGTTAGAAATCGAAGGTGATGTCGGTTGCTTGCTGCTGGGGATGACGGGGTGCAGTGGGGAGGGCTGATTGGTGTCGAATGCCCGGCGGGCGACGGTGCAAGAAAGTTCTCCGCATGGACGAGAGTGAGTGATCGATGACTGCAGACCAACGCGTCTGAACGGCCCCAGGCAACAACCACGACCACGACGATTGGGTCTCGAAATGTAAGTGTCCATTGATCCCTGGAGTGCCTGGAAATGTGGGTTATCGACGGTGACGGGAGAGGGGCGAACGGGATGTGTCGTTGGGCGGGGCTAAGTAAGCGAGACACGTCGTCGCGTCGCGACCGGCGAGCATCTGGAAGTTTAAAATGGTTTAAACGGCAAGGCTGTTAATGGTAAACTCATGTCAGAGCGTCACCTGCCATGACATCGCATAGTGTTACCCTTCACCCGACGCAGGTGAACGCGCCCAGCTTCAACCCCATGCAGCCAGATAGTCCGGTACTCGATTTATCTACCCCGGAGGGAGGAAAGGCTGAGTTGACCTTCGTGTTCGTTGTATACCGAGATGGTTTAAACCCATTCAAGTACTAAGTTACTAACCACTTTATAGTGATCGCAGAGAGAGTTGAGTCCACGCACTCGCAATCTCAAGTCCTTATATATGTCAAAATTTCTACCGTTACACTACCATGCCATCTAGTTAGTGCACGGATCCCGTGAACACTCGATGTAGGGATGTGTAAAACTTAGATTCCCAGACACTACCGACGTCCCGTTGTCGTTGCTGTAACGTACTCGTGATCTGACGATCACTGCTAGAACGTGTCGTTAGTTAAGCGCCAATACCAGACTGGCCACAGCGTGTGCACTCTCTAACAGTCCTACGGCAAACATATATATACACTGTGTCTCAAAAAACATCCCCGACATTTTTGACTCATGATACTCATGTGCCACTTCATCGCACTGCTGTCAGCACTTTTTCCGCTTCAGATTTAGCGGGATTTGCGTTGACATTGAGCGTTAAACAAATTTACTTACTTACTTACACTGTATAGTTGTAATCTACGTATATAGGCTATTTTGCTATACTGTTTGGTGTCGTTCCAGTTAGATCGTCTGCAGGCGGTCATGAACGCAGAGGCTCGATCCGTCTGCCAGTCCAGTAGACACGACCACATCACACCCCGCTTTTACCATCTGCATTGTCTTCGTGCACTGCAGCGAATAGCGTACAAACTGGCCTACCAGTCAGTAATGGGCATATCACAAATCAAATCACACATTATCAAATCAAATCACAAATCATTTATATCAAAATTTGCACTTTTTAAAAATGTTTAATTTATATAATCTAGTCTGTCAAAAATCGCACCATATTTAAAATTGAGAATTTTACACCAAGCATAAGCCAGTGTGTGCAATATGACGATGGGTATAAGAAGAGTCTACAGTTAGTCTCTTATTCTCTTTAGCCTTCATGTATCCAAAAATCTAACTGTTGCAGCTGCTGCTGTGCTTACATATCAGCAAAACAGCAGCTGCCATTGGTTAGGTCCTAAGCCTTTTACGGTCGTTCAAGGTCATTGAATTCGGCGCCAATTGAGAGCCAGTATACGACTTCCTATTAGTGATTAATAGTAATCTAGGTGTGAGATACAGCGACTAATTGGTCAAAAATCGCAAATTTTGCCAACCCCCTCTCATTTAGCGCCCTCATTCGGGGTGACCCCCTTCGAATTTATGGAAAAGCTTTATGGTTCCTAAAACTAGAGTCTTCCAGCGGACGGTGAAGATTTGGTAATTCTAGCTTGCACCGTTTTTGACTGATCCACCCGTGTGACAGACGGACAGACGGACGGACGGACAAACAGACGGACAGAATTGCGATGGCTAAGACGCTGTGAAAGCAGTAGCTGCTTTCGCGCGTAAAAAGCAGCGCCTCCGCAGTTGTGGCTGTCAGTCTGGCACGCCTCGTTCTGATGATGGCTGTCGCTGACAATAGCATTGTGCATACCATCGAAAATTTTTGTGATTTGGAATGATTTCAAATCAAATCATAAAATTTCAAATCAAATCAAATCACACGTTTTGTAAATCAAATCATTATTTTTCAAATCAAATCACTGTACGTGATTCAATCATGATTTAAATCAAATCATGATTTGGATTTGCCCACCACTGCTACCAGTGTGTCCATGGACTGGCGCCAGCCTGTCGCTGGACTTCCTGGTCGACAACGCCTGCGCTCGTCATCGACCTCGGCACTGGCTGCACTACTGACACGGCTCTCCACGATCGGCGACCGAGCGTTCCCCGTCGCCGCAGCAAAAACTTGGACAGTCTGCCATCAGAAGTGACGTCTTCACAGTGTCTCCAATTATTTAAGACAAAACTTAAAACTCGTCAGCTTTTCACCTTTGATCCCCAGCTGACTTAAAGTGTCTGAAGTGCTTCGGCATTTTTCACTCTAAATTTAGTGTGATGTAGGCCTACTGCAATGCATTTATAAATAATGTACATGATGGTATTAAAATGTTTTTATCCCGTAGCTTGAAGGGTTGGTTTTTAGATGTACAACAAATACTTTTTATACAATGGTTACTTGCTTACATAGTTATTTGCTTACTAGTTTAGCGTCATTACTTGCTTGCAATTTTTTTGGCAGCGTCGTTAAACTAAAACATTACCGACAGAAACTGTACAGTAAAACTCTCTATACAGTATTTTCGCTATAAAAATATGCTTGAAATCTGTATCACACACCGGCAGATCTGATGTGCACTCGATTGTCACTTTGCCTATAGAATACATCGAACTCCTGACATCTTCGGGTTGACAGATGGTGCGTCTTTATGTGCTTCACACGTCTATGAAAGCGTCCACAATTAATCACTGCATGGGCTGGCCGCGGTGTGTCGCAACCGATGCTAACGCTATTCAGAATAGATTAAATTTAACGTGCTGTTTTAAACACTAGGCCTACATAAGTAGAAGCTGATATAAACGTCAAACAAAACTGTTGCTTTTCAATTTTTCACGCTAACAGAAAGCGAAATTCTATTTTTTCAGATAAGTTGACCTATGTATGTAATTTAACAATGATTAGCAAAAATGATGATTACACAGGGAAATAAAATAATTGGATTTAACGACGCAATGCTACTTGAAACCTCGTGACTGACTTTAGTGCAATCAGATGATAAGCATAGGCCTATATTTTAATCGGACGCTCTCACTGTAGGCCTATGACCATGCGAAAGCTTAGAACTTTTGTTTCAGTGGCGTGTTTACTTGATTCTGTCCAAAATTTGCCACACTACAGTTTTCACTACTAAGTGAATTAACACTTATAGGCTTATATGTCAGTATTTGCTCGATTTCACGTTCATAATCATAATTAGCTGTTTTACGCAGTGTTTGATTTGTGAAAAGTTAGATGGGGGTTGAACTTTTCGACGGTCGGAGACCGAACAAAATTGTAATGTAAATCGTATGTATACAGTATATTGCTGACCCCCCTGTACATAATTTGACAGTGTGTTAAGGGGGTTGAGAAAACAGTTGGGGGTTCAACCTCCAACCCCCCGGCAATTCAAACACTGGTTTTACGTCTATTTGTAGCAGATCTGTAGACAGTACCGCGTAAAACAATTTTAGTGTTGAAATGTTGCATCGACATCGAAGTTCGCCAGCAGCTGTTAGACGGAATACGCATAGAACGATATTTTAGGGACAAAGCTGAAACGGTCACACGATCACATCATTCACATGGTTGTTGTGTCTGTATGGCCGGTGTCACATTAAAATGTCTACCCATGAAAAATCCGCCGGGGAATGATAATCACGGATTTGATATGTCTCCCTCTTACTAAAATATCGTCGGCCCCATAAAAAGTTTCCCCATTATAGGATCGCCCCCCCTCAGAAAAGTCAACCGCCAGGCGGGGCAAATTTTTGTTAGCAAATTTTCAGCCGGGGAAACTTAATTTTCTAGGGGGCGATCCTATAACGAGACACCGGTGCCAGGAAGCCAGTGTAGTGAGCGGTGGTCGACTACAACGTTAAGGCAGCGCGAGATTGCCTATTTAGATGGCGACGTGGACGATTCGCGGCGCTCTCACGGGACCACTGGATGCGCGACGTGGCGTCGAGTATAACGAGATATTATCGGACGAGAAGATCGTGTAAACGCCAAGTCAGATGTCAACGCACAGTGACTGTCGTGGGACACCACCATCACCACCAAGTGCAGTGGCGGATCCAGAAGCTGGAAAGGAGGCATGCTGAGCGCAGTAAAAATCCGAACGCTCAGCTCTAGCGAGGCCCAGAGACAGAGCCCCTATACAGGAGGTTATGGGGCTGGGGTAAAGTTTCCCTGAACTTAGCTCAAATCGTTTTGGCATAAATAATTTCCGCTTCAATGCCTCACATGTTTTTGACGAGCTACAGCTATGGTGTACGGCGTGTAGCATCGTTGTCGTTCGTCCGCTGTTCGTCACGGGTGTATTGTGGCTAAACGGTGCGAGATATGGCGTAGGTTGCTATTGATCATTAATAGAAAGTCGCATATTGGCTTTCAAATGACAAAAATCACTGACATTTTTGACCTTGAAAGGTCATAGCGCACTATAGTATGCCAATCGTGCGGTATTGTAGCTTAACGGTAAGTCTTAGAAAGTCGGCGATGGTACTATGGGATAGGGCGCTGGCGACTTTCTATAGGCTGTAGCAATCACGTCTCTATCTGCAGCGATTTGGCCGCAATTGTCAATGAAAAATATCAAGCTACAACTAACCATATCTCGAAAACGGTGAGAGATAGAGCCAAAGTTACTATTAATCACTAACAGAAAGTGTCATACGCCCTTTCATATGAAATAGAAATTATCGACCTTAGATGACCTTGAAGGTCAGTACTGCAACAGAAACTTTACAGGCTGTAGCGCGTCTTCTCTGGCGACAGTTGGACTTTTTTGTTTTAAATATTTTTATTACAATTGTATTTGTATACTACTCCAAAGAGAATTGTGGCCGTATTGTCCACTGCCTATGACTGCAGGAGGAGTCATGGCCAGATTTCCCTTGGATCCGCCACCGCCATCACTCTGAACAGCCATTGCACGACTAGTCGCCGTTCCAGCCACTTAACTACACGCTACTGCACAGTAACTGCTGGTGCGCCGTCTGCTGCCGCGTGTTTCGGCGTCATACATGATTCTGTGACGTAGTCAGGATCTGGATGTAGACCTAGATGAGAAACTTGACGGGTGGGACTGTGTCCCCTTCACAGAAGTTTTATAATTTTTGTGTAAAGATAAAGTGTTTTGGTGCATTTGGGCACTATTTTGAGTATCTGAGTAGGCTTCTAAAGGGATGCAACATGCTCCCAGTTCCCCTTCCCCTCTATGGCCACGCCAGTGACACGATTTAAGCGTTTACTTGAACGTTAGGCCTATTCTTACCACTTTGATGAAAACCAGCTTTTTTAAAATGTTTAATAGACTTCAGTTTTTAAACGTAGAAAGCGTATATTACTTTGAATGACTACAGCATTAGTATCGCATGCTGCTTAAATCAAGCATTTCAAAGATACTTCAATGAACTGCGAAACGTATCCAGTGTTATTTTCCACAATAACGAAAATCGGCGTAACTGAAAACAAGTGTTCATTTGTTTGACACCTACTGCACTAATTATGTCCCAAAGTAAAGCTGTTAATCTGTATTTTGCAGTTATTTTGTAATGCGTAGCTTATGTATTTTGAACATATCTTGCTGAATATTACTAATATCTGGTCCACTCTCACGTCAACCTATAACGGATCACATCTGCAGTCAATTCGATATACATGAATCAATCACTTGTAGTTTTTTTCCGCACCGACTCACTAAGTTGCATCAAATTATAGGCTTTGTGTACATTACACGGCGCGCACCGGGCGCCCAGAGTTGTCCTTGCTGATAAATGTGTTCATTAAAGCCAGATAATTAGACTCGTTGATTATGTCGATATGTATTAATGGAGAAATTGGCTTGCCGGCAGACGGCGCCTTCGGTTCGGTCCCAGGTTGTTGCTGCTCATTTCTGTTTGATGTCGATTGCTACGGCGCAGGAAAACAGTTGCAAAACTCATCTCTATCTGCTGCTAATAAACGATGATGATGGTGACAGCTGTTGCAGATGGTGCGAGTCAATGAAGAGAAGAATGATTTACAACACGATTTAAAGGCGAAAACGCTTTAAATAGTTAATAATATGTATTTATTCATATATATTTTTTTCTTTTTCCTCTTTTTTCTGTATTTTGTTGCTTCTGTTACTTTTCTCTGTGTTGTTTACTGCAGCTTGTCTACCGTTATCGATAAATTAAAAATTACCACATTATTATAATATTAACTTAACGCTGATGATCTCCAGATCAGATTTGCGGTACTGTATTGCAGAAGTCTACAATGTGAGATATTGCCCATAGCCTCGCAAAAATATTGATTGACAGGTGGATGATGCAGTGAAAAGTGAAATGACCTTACATTAAATCTATGACGTGGCTCAGGGTATTTTTGGACATGATACCCTTCCCCAACATATATACTGATTGTGTTTAGTGCAAAAGTCTCTGAAGCATTCGGTACAAAGTTTGCAACATCGTTCACAAGATTAGGTTTCAGTCATACCCACGTAAACCTACACCGTGTACGGAAAAAAAACATCCTAGACATTTTCGATTGTAGCTTAAAGAAATATTGTCAGATTAAAATAATTTTTGACAAAGAATATTTCTGACACAACTGGCCATCAAAATGACCGTTTAATTTCCCACCGTACCCAATGTCTGTTTCTGCACTACCTGAGGAAAACAGAACCTATGAACAAAGTATTGTATTTTTGTCCAAAGAAGCATTATTACTTAATCAAAATAAGACATAAAACACATTTTTCCACATTTCTGTCACTTGGGCTGACAGTTCTTCCAATTTTCCGTTTTTCAACAGTAAAAAATGTTTAAAGTGTCAGCCCATTACGTGACCACAAGCACAGAGATGGTTTTTGCTTTCGTTGACAGCAGTGTCAATGATGTTCTGCTCCAGACCAATCCAGACTTCACCAGTCACTTTTTAAATTTATCAACATTCCTGAAGGTCATCTGGTTGACAGAGTGCTGCATGACAGTCAAACTTTGTAATCGACTGGTTGTTAGAGGCCACAGGTATAAAAATATTAAATTTATGGAAGTTTTTTTGTTCATTTCAATGCACATATGGCTTTTTCCAGGTAGTGCAAAAGCACACATTAGGTGAGGTGGGAATTAAAACAATCATTTAATGGGCAGTTGTGTCAAAAATATTTGCACCAAAAATTATTTAAATTTATTAATCCTTCTTCACGTCACAAACAATAATGTTGGGGATGCTTTTTGACGTATTTTTGTTCATTTTAACGCATATTTCGTTGGTTCAGTTTTCCGCAGATAGTGCAAAAGCAGACATTGGGTGAGGTGGTAAAACAGCCGGTCATTTGATGGCCAGTTGTGCCAGAAATATTTGTACCAAAAATTGTTAAAATTGGTAGACATTTCTTTGAGTGGCAATTGATAATGTTTGGGATGTTTTTCCGGACACGGTGTATATTCCCAGGCCGCGAAACGGCGCTGACCTCCGTTTCATATAAATCTTATTAAAACACTTTTTAATCCTATGCCGAGGAAAACAGGAACTCAAAGTTTGGTCAGAACCACTAGATCTTCACGAGCTGCACAACTGACTCGGTTGCAAAACTGCACGATCTACACCGTGTCTCAAAAAACTTGCCACTTTAAAAAATAACTTTGTGAAACATTGCCGATTTTAATAATTTTTAGCACCCAACATCGTGAGAAAAAGGACAGTAGTTTTGCCCACCTCACCAGAATACTGTTGCTACACTACCTTGTCAAAAAAACTAAGTCGTAGTTATTCAAAAAATAAAAGTGGCAAGTTTTTAAGACCTGGTGTATTGAAAACACACGTCGAAACTGAAAAAAGTTGTCGTTTATAAATACGCGATTGTCGACTAGACGGAATAAATACGGCAGCAAATCAGAGACATGACTGTGCGAGAGCATTCACAGTTCACAAAGATGCTATTTGATGACACAGTCAGTAGCGTCGTGGATAGGGACCAGGGAAGGGAGGGAGATGGCAACTGCCGCCCCTCCCCCCTATATTTTGGGCCGTCGGAAAATTGTCAAACAGTCTTCTTGTCGGAAAATGGTTGTCCGAAAATGCGAAATTTGAGGTTAACATTTTAGGGCAATTTAGGGCGACATTAAAATTTTGAGCACTCATAATGTCCGCTGTCTAAAATTTGCTGTTGTTTGTAGGAAAATTGCAACTTCGTGCTCCGCTTATTTTTTTAACCCCCGCCGCCGCTCGACACAGTACTGCAACCGGCAGTTCTGATGTCCACAGCAACTGAATGTGACACAATATGAACGCACACTTATTTTTTTAGAAAAAAAATCATTAACACACAACCCCGAGTCCGACCTATATAGCTGCTAGTCTCTGAATATTATGGACGGCATGCAAACACGTTTGTCATGAAGTAAAAACAAATGTATGTTACATGTACAGCAACTTTCCATTAACGATGGTTTATGCACTGATTTCACCATTGTCCAAACTAAATAATATAGAATATGTAAAAATGTTAGCTGTTCTGTTTCATTTGCTCGGACCATGGTAAACATTTTACTCACATTATAAACGCCAACGCCTGTACGTTTCGTGGTATAGGTGCCAGGCAAAAAAGTTGACGGATATATGGATATAGCCAATCATGACACTGTGTTTTCGTGAAAGAAACAGTTAAAATGGCTACTGTATATACTGCAATGCATTCGCCGATTTCATAATCGCGAACTAGTTTAGCACTTCTGTCTGTATGTGCACATTTATTCACAATTCACTTCAGATACGTCGGACACCTGTCTATAGCATCAGAGGAGTCGTGGGTTAAACAAAGTAGGCCCGGCAGAAAGTTGCAATTTTTTTCAACAAACACCATAAAAAATTTCCAACACAACTCCGACAGACAGTCGTAAAATTCCGACAACAGCGGAGATTACGGGTGCTTAGAATTTCAGTTTTGCGCCGAAATTCCTCCCACTTCCAAATGGTAATTAAGCATTTCTGGAAGAACGAAGGGAAGAAAATATCTCGACAATTTTCACACAGCCCAAACTTTGGGGAAAAGGGGAAATGCCCTCGCTGTCCCCCCTGCGTCGACGCCAGTGTCTACCATGCTTCGGTGATCTGTGGAGGCGGCAAGTCTGCGTTGGAATGCGGAGTAAAGACGGCTGATTGTGGTGCTGGGGCCTGGGCCTGTGTCTGACCGGTCATAGAGGTACTCTGTGCTGAGACACAGGGCAGGCCGCCGACAGTGAAGTGATGCCTCGTCGCGGCGTCCAGCAGTGCGGCCGAATCGCTGTCAGCGTCGTCGGGTGATGAACACGACATGCCAGTCGTCAACTGATGCTGAGCCGGCTGCTGCTGCTGCGCGGGTTGAGATGCTGGTAGTACCAGATCCCCCGCCGACATAAACAGACCGTCATGCAGACCCGCTACACAACAGTCACAACATGTACTTTACATAGTCTACAGTCACTATAAAGGTTAAACGTTAAAACGTTAAAGATGGTGTTATAGCTCTTAATGGAAGCCCATTCCAGAGCTACAGAGCGTCACCTGCCGTATGGGATCACACAGTGTTACCTGCCACCCGACACAGGTGAACGCGCCCCGCCCTAACCCCAGTTAGATAGGCCGGTACTCGATTTACCTACCCGGGAGGGATGGAAGACTGAGTTGGCCTAGGCGGCTGGTTACATACCGAGATGGTTTACCTGCACCCAAACAGTCACTCATCTAAGTACTAACCCGGCCGCGCGTAGAGTAACTTCGTTGATCGGATGAAACGCGTTACCGCTACGCCACGTCACCAACTATGTAATGTAATCACACAATTCTCTCACATACCGCGCTAGATAGGCTACTACATGTGTGTTCCAATAAAAAACACCCCGACATTTTCGATTGTAACTTGAAAAATAATGATTGCCTTTTAATCATTTTAGACGTGAATATTTCTAAACACAACTGGCCATCAAAAGACTATTCAATTTTCCACCTCATGCAGTCCGCTTTTCCACTATCTTGAATAAGCAGAAAAACTTGGCTGGATGCATCAGATAACCAAGTAAAAATTGTGCACAAAAATGCATTATTTCTGCATAAAATTCTAGCCCCTTCCCAAGTTCTCACCACTTACCCTGCCGCCCTCCCTATTCAAAATTCTGGATTTGCCACTGATCACTCCTTTTGGCGACACATGGTCCGAAAAAAAACTCATGCTGCAGATAGGCCTTGAGTCATAAAATTCAGGTGTAATGCAGTTGTAACTTGACGCGCATTTATGCTTCTGTCATTAATAGATGACATTTGAGTATGTTGGCATTAAATCTTGCAATACTAGCAACAACACGTGCATGAAAAACGCGTCACTCACACCTTGGAATCACGCACATTTTTTCGGTTGCGACATGCGATCCGTCTCAAAGGGGCTGCTTAATCGTTACGGTATGCCGCTGCGTAAAACTGCGCACCGCAGCCATTTTCTAGAAATAATATCCCGGAAGAAATCATCTCTCGGTAAGACGGCGTAAAACGCAATTTACGACAGGCAATGCGGATAAATTTATTAGTGCACTGTCTGCGGCGAGACGGTGTTGTCTTAATGAAGTTCTCGGCGAGCGACGACGGCAGTCACTAGGCCAGCAGTTGTTCGTATTAGCGGCGCAATAGTCATCATCAGAACGAATTATCTCCACCGAACCAAAGGCGTCTCACTAGTCGCCTCGTGCGAACCAATAGCGTCGAGTGGACACGACGCTCGAAAGTGACACAGTTGGGACTCTACGAGGCAAAGAGTGCAAACCGAACCACAAATGTTAAAACATTAATTTGGAAATAAAAACATTAAAAAACATGTTTTTTCACTTTTACAAAAACATGTAAAATCATACATAAAAACGCTGAACTGCATTTAGCACAATAACATGTTAAAAACGAAAACCTACCATTTGTGAAGACTATAGACCGTAGTGTACTGAATGTTGTTATGTAACCGTGATTATGGTACATACCAAAAACAGAACTAAACGCAATTTGACCATGATAAATGCATCATATTCGTAATTTTGTACGTTTATGTTTTAATTAGAACAAAAACACGACATTAAAAATGGGACAAAAACATTAAAAAACATAAAAATTAAAAAGAACATGTTTTTAAAATTTTTTTTTACAAAACGTAAAAAATGTTTTTTTTACATCTAAGAACCGAACCAGACATGCAGTGGGCCAGCTTGATCGGAGTACCCCCATTCAGTGGCTTCTATCTTTGTACCTGGTGGACAAAGCTTGCGCTCAGTAAAAAATAAAAGGAAATTTTGTTAAGGGTATAGATCAAAACTTCCCCCTATTTTTCATTGTGCAATCTACTCCCTTAACAAAACTCCGCCTAGAGAGGGGAAGGAGCCCAAAGGGGAGGGGGACTTAAATTCAAAAGTGGGGGAAAACTTGAGTCCGAAAGTGGGGGAAGTTGCGTCTAATTTCGATTCCAGATTTGGGGGGATAGAAGCCAATGACTCCATTTAGCATCGTGCCACAGAACAGCTGTCATTGTTAGCACATTACGTTTCGTCCATCAACAGACTGTCACTTGCGCCACCGATGATGTTAGTACTGTGATACCGCACTGCTGGAGTGGATAAGCAAGTCCGCAGTACAAGCTTATACCACTCCAGACAGTGCGGTATCGTACTTAAACCACGCCCAGAATGGACAAGCAACACCGTCGTTTGCTTCACGATGCACGACTGCAGCCGAAGGTTGCGAAGAGAGTACCAGTGCTAGCTGAGCGCGGTTAAAAGTCGCCAATCCCTTCACAGTTTGCGCGCGTGTCCCCTCAACTTCACATAAAACTCAGATCAGCAGCACTACGAGAGGCGATGGTGACAGTGCCACTGCCGGGCGGGTCTCAGCGTCTCCGCGGAATGGTGGAACCGGGTGTCCTATCTCGACGCTGCAGCATCCGCCACGAATTGGCGCGGCGTCGATCTAGTTATCTGCGACGACGCCGAACAGTGACGCACAGCTAACGCAGGACCGGCGCCGCCAGTCGCTGCTAAGCTGCCGTTAACGACGCCCGGGATTGCAGACGACCATCGAGCCCGGCCCGCCTGCAAAACTCCAGGTTGCAGGTGATTATGGGACGATTCGTGCACTGAGCACGCGGAGGACAGGAGGTATAGTGAATGCCACGAGTGCTGTTTCATTGGTTAATTCTTGCAGCCAACAGATGACTAAAAGTGCAAAGTAAACTCCTGCGGATAGCGTCAAAACTCATTAACGACGTATATATGACGAGAACCAAGTCATGTAACAGAATATATTTTCCGCTTTTGCGTATCTCGCACAAGGCGGCATTGGATCGAAACAGTGCACGAATCGTCCTACTAGAGCATCAGAAAAGATGCACGGATCGTCTCAATGACGTACCCAACCCGGTGCCGAAGGTCAGCACAGCTCGGTCGTTGTGCAGCTAATCCGCTGTTGAATTGTCCCCAAACGCAGCGTGGTGTGATGTCTTTTGCCTGCTTCAACGGACAGACTCAGTCATGGACGGCGGCGGTGCGTAGTTAGCTAATGCGTCGCCGGTAAAATTGCACCTATTGGTCTAAACCACACTCAGTTCGCACTTTCACAATTTTCGGCTGCAGTTATGCGTCATAAACGAAACGACGCTGTGTAGTCGGTGCCATCTAAAACTGGTTTAAGTACGATACCGCACTGTCTGGAGTCGTATAAGCTCGTACTGCGTACTCGCTTATATCCACTTCAGTTGTGAATGCGAATTTCTGCAGTATAATTAACATTTTTAAGGTTTTTTCATGATCAAAAAGCGTCTTTGACCGGGACTCCGTTAGCTTACAGCGCTCCCCCAAACTCCCTAGCTGGAGAGAAGAGGGGGCTCGCTGCCCGCTCCTAAGAATCCCACCCCCGCTCTCGGTTATCGGCCTCGACTTTCGGCCCTTCCGGCCTCAAACCGCCCCTGCCAACTCCAGTTTTTGGTTACGCCTAAAAGATAGTACTGAAACACTGTAGTGATTATACTCGTGCATTCGTCACCGAGGGGCCGAAATCATCCTCGGTTGCGTGGTGTTGTTATTTGCACGGCGTTATGTCCGGTCAGCCGAGTGCACGCTCTGCGTGGCTTGCTCGTTCGACGATAATGCACTCGGCCTATAGACTACAGTTTAGTGAACTGTGTGCCGCCGCGTCTAGGTGCGATGCAGAAAAACGACGCAATAATTACATGGCCGTCACAGTTCACGAGGGCCTGAAGTGACCGCAACAGCAAGCACGACGTCCGTCTATATACTGAACTGATACTGCAACATCGCGCCACACGCTGCAAAAGCACTGGCCGATACACTGCGAAGATCATATAACACTGTCAAAACAGCCCTCCCATCGGTTTCCCTATACAAATTGGACAATTTTGTCGGACGGCATTTTCATCGTTTCCATGCAGCAAACAAATCATTTTGCAGCAGGAAGAAGAGAGTCATGCGAATAGCAAGCAGACTGCAGCTACAATGTAGCCTGTCCCTGTAAAGCACTTTTCTAAATCGTGCGTCAAAAATTCATATCAACCACCGTCAAGACGGCTCCATATACATGGAAGGAAGTCCCACAAAAAACTATTTGAATGGGCCTCGATATATATGTTGGATAGAAATTTGGTCGTGTTTACGTCACTGCATTAAAGCGACAGCGAACATCGACATGACTCGACCGCCAGCTTCTGACACGGCGACTGGCTGTTTTTGTGGGACGGGGTGTACAAAAAGTTGAAAAAAAAAACCGTTGACGTATACGAAAGCACTGCAATCTCCAGCTAGTGTATAGGTGCAACCAAAACGAATGGCGTTTACACCATTCAATGCTGGCGATGACACATGCACTTTTATAAACTGCTAACAGTTTTCACAATTACAGAGAAAAAAACAAGTAGATGCTATTACTATTGCACTCTTGCTTCGAAATCACAAGCTGCTCGTTGACTGCGCTCATTATATGGGACGCGACCGACTTAAAATTTTACGCAATCTACGCGGTTGAGTCCCTGAGGACGGTGACCTGACGGCGACATTATGGCGAGCTGTACATGTACATGACAGCGAGGTCAATCGGCTTCGGTAGTGATCGCCGCAGGCCGTACATGGATAGTTCATCCAGCGCATCACCCATAACCATAGAGTTATAGATGTACGGCATCACCCATCCCGTGTCGGCAGCAGCAGCAGCAGCAGCAGCAGCATTGACAGTGACGACTCGTTAGAAGGCGGCCTGCGCGCAGTTAGGTCTAACACGGCTCAACGAGCTGCTTTTGACACAGTGCTGACAGCGCGGCCGGTCTGAAATCTACTCAAGACGTCTGCTGAAAATCTCTCAATGTACTGGGTACCGAGTTTTCATTGCGGCCTAAAACGGTGACAGCTAATGGAAGTCAAACAGCGATCGCGTGCTCTTAATCGATATATCCAAATAATGGTCGTAATGACTCCGATGACCGTTTATGCCTCTGTTCACATTAGTATAAATTCTGTCGCCTTGGTCTATCAACGACAAAATATGACACGTATTCTCTGTAACAATGTTTAAATTGTGAAACTTTGGACAAAATCGTGTCCGGTTTAGTAGACCTACTAAAGGTGTGTTAACGGCAAAAGTAAAGTTTTAAGTTAACACATTTGACTTAATCGTAACTAAACTTTGACCTTTTGGCCTAGCTTGTGTTTTTGTCCCAGAATGCATCAGTGTTCAAAATTTGGTGAAGCATTGGCCAAAAACTCTCAAGATTGGCTATTATGTTAGGAACACTCAAACACGCAAACACTCGGAAAAAACGCTAAAACGCAATTCCTCTACTCTAGTAACGTCAGCGGAGACAATATGACAGCGTTCTCACATTATGTAGCCTTAAGTTGTTTTCGCAGTATGCTATCCGCTACATGAGAAAACCAAACGGGCAGCGACCGTCAATCTTTGATGTGTATACGTAACAGTTCCTATGGTTATGACAACAGTTCACACATGTACTGAGTCTATACGTCAGCCGAAACAAGACGGTCGGACAGGAAGCAGTGCTTAGCGTCTCAGACATGCAACAACATATTTGTTCAGCAGGAAGAAACTGCAGTGCAAAGTTGCAAACTGGAAGCGTAGTCCGTAGTGGCTATGGCTACGATTGTGGAACGATTCGTGCACTGGGCGAGAAGAGAACAAGAGAGTGATTGCCACGAGTGCTGTTTTGTTGGTTAACGACCAGAAGTGCACTTAGCAAACTGACTATAGGTCTGCGCAGACAACTTGGAACTCGGTGGCGACGTATTATGACGAAAACCGAGTCATATATGCGCAGGCCTACAATATATTTTCTGCTTTTGCCTATTTCGCACAAGGCGATATAAGATCGAATAGTGCACGAATCGTTTTGCAACACATCGTCTTAGTACCGTGGCTGTACTCACGCGGTGTAACGTGGTCGGCGAGTGGCTGCTGCTGCTGTGGCTGTGGCGGTGGTCCGACGTGATGTGGTCCGGCTGAGACTGCCACGCCTGGAGGTGGGGGTGGTGTAAGAAAGTCAGATGCGTGACGGTGAACTCCGGCAAAGTAGTCAAAGCCAGCGTACGTCGGGTAGAAGTCACAGTTATCTACAACACGCATGCAGCAGAACGCGCCATTCTGTCAGCCTGCTGCCAGATCCTTCAGACCTTCACTGACTGACAAGACAATAATTAATCGATCAATCCGCGATTTTTTAAAATACCGCTAATCCAGGCAGCGGAGGCCAGCCTCCCCCAATATTTGGACATGACTTGCTATGTAGCCATAATAGATAGGATGAATGTACCAAGTCCAATACTTTTAGTAAAAATTATGTCACGTGAAAACAAAAAAAACATTTTCTCGCTTGCTGGTTACGCTATCGTTCCACCCGAAGTTTTCTGTGAGGCAAAATACGCTCGAATTTTATTATCGGTCGGCAACATTGACAAGCGACTGCACTGTTATGCCGTGTTCATAGCGACAAACTCAACTAAACTCGTCTCAATACTGGCCAGTTACTGGCGAGTTTGTCGCTATGAACAAGGCTTTATACATCGGGCAAGAAGTCGATCTGCTGGCAGTCATCAATGTTCGCTTCATGGACTACGGAAGGCAGCTGTAAAACTTTGTAGAAATTTAGCGATGACGGCATCGGTCATCAACTCAGCGTTGGTGATGACTGGAACGACTGTAGTTGTAGGACTGAATCTGGCCGCGATGGCATCAATGTCGCTTGATTTGGTGCGACGCATCAGCTGTGATGACATGAAGGGGCGGTTGCTGCAGCTGCTCTCCGAGCCAACCCGATGGTATCGTCACCAAACACGCCCTGACGCCCATAGCCACCCAGGCTCGTCAGTCCCTCCCTGCGACAGACTCCGGGTATGGACAGCCCATCCGAGCAGCAGCAGCCAGCGGCGTCATACGTTGAAAAATAGGCAGGCAGAAAGTTGTAATTTTTTGCGACAGACGCGACAAATTTCCAACGGAATTCCTACAGATGGCTGCAAATTTCCGACAGAGGAGATTATGGGTGCCCAAAATTTCAATTTTCCCATAAATTTACCAAAGATGGCGAATTAGCGGCCCAGCCCTAAATTTTGCATTTTTGGACGAAAATTTTCCGACAAAAATATTTTTTCCGACAACTTTTCGACAGCCTAAAATTTACAAGAGACAGCTGCCTCCCTGCCTCTTCTTCCCACGACGCCGCTGGCCGCCCCGCTCCGCTACGCTCGGTCCGTAACGGGGCGGTAACCGTCCGTCCGATCGGCGTCCGTGGATAAGCCATCCAGCTAGCCAGCGAGGCAGCGTGTCCGGTAGACTGGATGGGTGGCAACATGGTCGACACTATCAGCATCGCGCCGGCTTTGTGGAAATCCGTAGACAATGCCGCACGGTATCGTACGGGTAGGCCTATAGGACGCCCGGACGCTGGTCGGGTCCTCCTAAGCCGATCTATCACACACGCGTATGGCATCGCAATCGCAATTAACGACGCTCCGACTCCACGCATTTCACAGCAATTGAGATACCGATACGTACATATGACGTCGGCATGTTGCCCATAGAGGGTTAATATACGTGAAAGGTGCGTTTAGCTTTTCACGGAATCTCTAAGCTACAGAGCGTTCGTTATCTGCCGTATGGAATCACAGTGTTAGCCCTCACTCGACACACGGCAGCGGACTGGACATCAGATGAACAGATAGCGCTATTTAAATTTAAAATACGACCGGATCTTATCTTCGAACGTCATTTTGTTTGATTGAATTCGATTGGAAATTTCACATGTTGAAATAAGCTTACGTGTGCCATCTTGCACCGCCAATATCTGCTTGATGTGATGCTATCAAATTTTGCGTACAACTCCATCCACTACATGGATCTGCTGTGAACTTGTTGGACAAAAAATCGTACACAACTTGCTGTATAGTGTAAGCTTTTGATTTCGCGAATTTGCTGCAATGCGACCCGCTGTGCAGAGATCGCAGAAAGCAAAGTGTGAGCGATATGCAATGCTGACAACCGTGCGTAAAAGAGCGTACAAACAGACAGAACTGACCTTAAATAAAATAAAATAAAATAAAATAAAAGCGCCGGGCTCCGGCTTTCAGTTCATATCATTTCTGTCGTACTGTACACATCTGAACACGGCGCCCGCAGACCGCGTGAATGAGGTCGAACGCTTGAAGCATCTTCACTATAGAAGTGCCGCGATTGAGGTGGTCATTACTTACGCACGGAGGCCATGGGGTTAAACTTACAAGTTACACTAGCACAATAGCAGCTATATATTATTAGTCTGTAACGACGATGGGGAGACTGACAACCCCCTTGGACGTTTCTACCCGAGACGTTTTTCCACTCGGATATTTCCCCCGCCAGGATGTTTCCTCTGCCCGTTTTCGAAGGCCTAGGACATTCCTCCTGCTTTGCAACGAGACACAAAATGCATTAGTGGCTTCTATCCCCCCCAAATCTGGAGTCGAAATCGGGCGCAATTCCGCCCCACTTTTAAGCTCACGTCCCCCTTCGGGCTTTTTGTTAAAGATGTTGATTGCCCAGTGAGAATAAAGGGAAAGTTATGATCTACACCTTTTACTAAAAAACTTCCCCCTATTTTTTCACTGGGTGCAAGCTACGCCCACCAGGTATAGAGACAAAAGCCACTGGAATGCATATACGAACAGAAAAAAACTGCAAGCGATTTATTCACTTTCAACAGTTTGTATAAGCGCCAATGTAAGAACATCCGGGAGGATATATAACCAGGAGAGGGGCAATGTCCTACACCCCAGAACGGTGCACGATGACGCGCACGCGCCGGTCATTTTTGTCGGCGCGCTGAGAATCAAGAAGTTAACTGCATGGTGTCGTCGATGCGCGTTCGTTGGATAGCCATGACTGCAGCGTGAGCGAGCGCGCACCTGCACAGAAAGACCACCCGCCTTCTTATGCCTCTCGACGTCAACTATACGGCTAGTCAAAGAGTCCCAGTGTGCTAATATATAGGCATCCTTGAGCAAGTTTATAATACACTCATGCAGCGTGGGGGGAACGGCGAGCGCCGTTATGACCACACACAGTCACACACGTATGCACGGACCAAGTCCATGCAAGACTGACCCGACTTAGGTCAACTTCACCACCGGCGTCGTACGTTTAAAAAAACTAGGCGGGAAGGGAGTTGCAATTTTTTCGACACACAGCTGCAAATTTCCGATAAATGACATTATGGATGCTCAAAATATAAATTTTGCTTTTATTTTTCCCAATATGTTGTTTTCAGCACACATTTTTGCATTTTTGACGAAAATTTTTCGATTATAAGATTTTCTGACAAATCTCCAACAGCCGAAAATTTAAGGGGATCGCAATCCCTCCCTCGCCTCTGCCGCGCCACTAGACTTTACCATAAAGCAACTGCCGATAAAACAATTCATATCATGACTAAAAAGGCACTGAGAACTTCAGAACTTCAGTTTTCTTTTATTTTCTGTCATTTCGAGATGCCTAACTGTAACTGGTCATCTAAAAGTCTGTGCTCAACTGCCAAGGTAGAACTGCATGAATAAAGTTGTGCTCGCTGGCCTGAAAACTATCTCTACATATTTTCTGCTACGGGAACGCGAGTGTAGAATGTTGGAGAACACGGTAAGTATAAGTTGCACGCAACAATATCGCATGCATGGACTATACACAAGGCGCAGCGTTCATATGAGAGACGACAGTGCATGCTATTCAAGCGTCAGAAATAATGTGTGCAAAGGTCGGCAGACATGTCGTAATTGCCGACACAATTTCAGTTCGGCAGCGTTTATTTATAACGTTCATCACGCACGTACCCACTCGGCATTGTCAAAACGCCGCTGATGCCATGCACCGACGTGATTGTTGCTTCAGCACTCGACACTGCAATACAGACTGGCTTCAGTGGCTTCTACACCCCTAATCTAGACTGGAAATCGGGTTCACGTCCCCTTCCCTTCTTCCCTTTCTTTTACATTCTTCCTTTTTTTACTCTCCTTTTCTTCACTATATTACCTAGGTTTCCCTCCCTCTCCCCCTTCTCTTTGTACAGCACACGTGGCTTGGTATTGTAACGGTATATTTGTGTTAAACTTACGATCGATAAGTCGTGTGTGTTCGACTACCGGTCAGGTCACTATAAAGTGCTCATAGTTACTACTTGGATGGGTGACTGTCCGCGGACAGGTAAACCATATCGGCATATAACCAACACCAAGGTAAATTCGCCTTATTCCATACCTCCGAGTATATCGGCCTGCATGTATGGCCAAGATTACGATGGGGCGAGTTCGCCTGTGCAAGACGAATGGCAGGTAACACTGTGTGATCCCATATGGCAGGTGACAATCCGTAGCTGCGCGACGGGTTTTCTGTGAAGAGCTATGGCGTTTAAAGCTTCTTCAAAACACGTACCAGTGAAGTAGCCGAGGGCTCCGGAAGCGAGTAGGTCGACGCCGTCGACGGGAAAATCTTCGCCGGGGCGAAGCGCTCTGAGTCTGCGTGGATTGCGGAAGAACTGTCGCCTTGCTCCCATAGCACTCAACTGCTTCATGCGTCGCTCTTTCGACCGACGGTTTTGAAACCAGACCTACAGTATAGACACAGTGCATGCAAGAACCTTGATATACCGGTGCTGCAATCCGTATATACTGCACAAGTTCATTGTATTCAAACTCCACAGATGACATTAATTTCTTTCGGTTCAGTAATCCAATTTTATCTGCATATTTACTATTTCGTCACCATGATTTGTTTTTCCCACGAGTCTCTGCAAATTGTAAAGTTGTAAACTAACATCAAGACAATTCGTACAGTGCCGCATTGCAGATAAAAGTCTCCACTGTCTGCACAAACTACTTCTTTCAATCTTTCAGTTACTGCTTTACCAGCGTAGTTTCCAAGATACAAATACAATGCACTCCAGATTAAGCCCTAAGTCATATATCTCCAGAAAAAAACCCGCAGCAAGAACTGCTGGAGCAGGTTTATACTGCAGGGCCGGACGGCCTTTTGATCGCAAAATCAACAGCACAGTATAAAATCGAAGTTAGTAAACAATTTATTTCTGCAGTTGCGCGTTTTCTCGGACACCGGATAAGGCAGCAACGTGAGTGCTCGCAGATTCTTTGGCGAGTTGGGTAATGGTCTCGCTGGTCGGTCTACGAGTAGTCTATGGCAAACGACGAACTCTGTGTCCAGCTGAGGAGAAAATCCAACTTGACTTGACTTGACTTGAGCAACGCCGTGCCAGAGTCGACGGATCGACTGAACACGACCGCGACCAGATAGGTGTAAGGACATTTCAACCCCTTGGATATATTCACCCCAGACGTCTCCCCTCCTAAGTCTGCGACACCCGGACATTCCCCTTGCATTGGCATGTTACGATGTCACATGCTGATCGATTGTTGCATGTGTGTATGTAGTAACAATAATAGTGGTCTGCAGTAACAGTATAGAAAAAGCAAAATAAAAATGCAAATACGTATAACGTAAAAAAACTGTTGGTAAAATTTAACAGTTGAGATTCTGGTCGCTGACAGCTGCGTTCTTCCACAACCAACTCAGCTGTTGTCGTGAGAACACGAACCCAGTTCGGGAAACGCGTCTTCTCCGTCTGAGGTCCAAAAATATGGAACCATCAGATTCCTTCCCACATCAGAAACATTGGATCAATTCCGGCTTCTAGCAAAGCTCTCAAAACTTTTCTGTTTGCTAACTGACATTTTGTAATGCACTATCGACTTAACTGTTTGTAGATAGGGCACCATAACATTGATTGATTAATTGATTGAACAAAATGATATCAGATGTCCGGGCGGGGGAAATGTCCAAGGGGAAACGTCCGGGGTTAAAAGGTCCAGGGGGAAAATGTCCGTCTGTCTTCCATGCAGGCAGGCGGGCGTCTGTCCGTCTGTCTCAGCAGCCTGCCGTGCAGTGCCATACTGCCAGCACCGTCACCCTGACCTGTGGTCACTCCGCAGACTTGCGACGCGAAGCAATGAACCGACAGACGGCTCGACAGACGGACTGAAATCCCTTCCATCGCACGCTCGACCGCACCCCTGACAGCAGCGACACCTCGTGACTGTCACTGCAGCCTGATAAATCCCTATATCTGTTGGGCGCAGCTGGCACTGTCCAGTGGAAATTGGGGAAAAAATTTCGTAACTTTTGTTACGGTGTTGGCAATACAAATTGCTATGACCCTGCAAAAGCGCTGTTTTTAGCTCAAGATGCACCCACAAACCGTTTGGCGGCCGTGCTCCACCTGGGAAACCTTACAGCGCTCCCCAAACTCCGTAGCTGGACTAAGGATGTGTGGTCCCCGGAAGAAGGGAGTGGAGAAAGGAGAAGGGAAGAGAAGAAAAGGATGAAACGGGAAAAGAGAAGACAGAAAGGGCAGAGAAAGAAAAAGCTGGGAAAAATAATGAAGATATGAGGGATAAAATATAGGGAAAGGGAGTGGAGAAAAAAAAGAAAAGAAAAAGAACGGAGGAAAGGGAGAGAGAACTCTAGGTCGATCTCGATTCTAGATTTGGGGGATAGAAGCCCCTGCGTGTCAGTGGCTGATAAATCCCGGTTCCCGGCGTGACGCTCGCTTCTGACGGACCGACTGACGCCAAACCGCCTGCCACCAGTGCCAACACGCTACACCACGCCTTGGCCCGACACGACCCGCTTACTGCGACCTTCGTAATGGAATTTTTATCAAACCCGTGCATGCTTGACACTGACGGCGGCGTGCTGCCTTCATTCCTTGGATGTGCAGCAGCCAGCCCTTACTGCAACTCGTCTGAGAGTCGATATCGAGAAGGCGTGACCGTAATACATGCAACGCTTGAACACTGGCAAGAACTCACGGAAGCAAACCTCTAGCTCCTATCAACCTTGTCAGCCGTGACCGTCGACTCAACTCTTTTAAAGAACGATTTCTGACGAAATAAAACAGTTCTTCGTTGTCAAAACAGAACAGCAGAAATCTACAGCTGTAAAAAATGAACAGATCTAATGCGGCGGTAAAAACGCCACAATTTAGCAATCAGGATTGACTAATAAATCGTTCAACCGACGTTTATGGTATAAACGCTACGTTGTACATGCACTTAAGGTTTATACAGTTGGGTTTATTTTTAGCGTCGCAATGGTATCGTGCGTAAAAAATACAACAGCTGCCGGAAAGTTTTAACTAGTAAGTAAGTAACCGATTGAATGAAGAAATAATGACATGTGAGTTGTGACATCGTTGACAAACCTGTATGACCCGCATGTTGAGTCCAGTCTCCTGTGCCAGCTGTTCACGGATGTGTCTAGTCGGCTTTGGTGTCGCCGCGAACGCAGACTTCAGAGTCTCGAGTTGTTTAGCTTTGATCGTTGTCCTCGGTCCACGGCGCTTTGCCCCGGCAGATCCAGTGCCGCCGCCAGCTGATGTAGGTTGTTCGAGCGTTCCTCCTTCGTCGCCCTTGTCCTTGCTGGTTCTGTGCTCGCCGACGTTGTTGTTGTTAGTCAGCGCTGTTCTACCGGACCCGCTTGTGTCGTCGCCGCAGCTGGACATCGAGTCCATGCTCATGCAGTCGTCCGCAGTGCACGGCGGCAGTCGATCACCGCTCCCTCCAATGACGTCATTTCCGGTCCCGCCATGCGGTGGTCCGCCCCCACACAGTGGTGGAGTGACGACTTCCAGCTTCAACGCAGCAGCGCCGCCGCCGTGAGCCCAGTCGCCTACACTCGACGGAGACGTACACCCGTCGCGGACACAAAGGTGATTCCCGGGCGGTGGAAGTGATGGAAAAGCCGGGGAACGATGCGACGGAGAACCATCTGAGAAGCTGCAATGGAGGCCGGGCGCGGTGGTCGACGGACTGATGACGTCACGCTCCTCTGACAGCCCGTGATTCTGCAGTTTGTCCTGCAGCCGACTACTGTCGACGTCGGCGTCCGTAATGTCTGCATAACCTGCAATAATCAACGGGCGATATCCTGTATTACGTAAAAATGTACGACTGCAGAGCGCCCAAAAACAGTCTCCTTAACGAAGAAGGAAGTCTTCAAAAAAAGTCGCATAAAGACGGAATTTCCAGACAGACAAAACAGCCGCAATATATGGGCAATTTTTGACGTTAAAATTGAACAACGAGCTGAAGTTTTTTGTGAAAAGAGAATGAATCATCACATGCAGCAAGGCTCAATCGCTGTTTTACCATTTACCCAACTATATATACTAACTGCGCACTTTGGCTTATTACGTCAGCGTTTATACGCAAAAAAAATCCTGTCTTATTTCGATAAAGACAGAAGTTAATATACAGCCTATCTGCCAAAAAAGGGAAAAAAGGAATTAAAGATTATCATTAATTGACTCCACTATGTCTGAAAGTCAAGTCAAGGAAAGAGTTCTGCATGCATCAGTGATGCAAAGTCTGACTGAAAGAAGCAACCTGCAATTGCATGGGGCTTTGTTACATCATCCATGCCGCAATCGACAGTCACGCATGCAGTTTACGCGAAGATTCGTCGCTGCCGAGTATACAGATATATACAATGGTCACATGAAGATTGCGAATTGCAGCCCCGCTCTGAACTGAAATACGCGTGTATTGAACGCCAATGGCCGCTGCATGACAACACCTATATACGGACAGCATGATGCCGTATATCGATGACTATCAGTCGCGACAATGGAAGTGAAAAGAAAAGACTGACACGCAGCCCGAAAGTTTCCTCATCACCGCTGTACTGATTGTCGAGCGGCGATTGGTCAGAATGCACTTCCGGTCCGCTGTGACGTAATCAACACGACACAGTTGTTTCATCTCACAGATCTGTTCGTTGCAGTTATCAGTGGCGTCGTGATATAGGAGCATCAGGAGGGGAGGGCAAGTGCCCACCCTAAATGTTTGGCTGTTAAATATTGCCGCAAAGTCTTTTCTTTGTTGTAAAACTGTCGTCCCATATTAATGCTATACTCGCGCGGACTGAGCTGAAAAACCTCCACTTTAGGAAAATTACGGGACTAAATCGGAATTTTGACAACCTACAATATTTTCTGTTGAAAAGTTACGGCTGTCTAACAAAATTCTGTCGGAAATGCGCAATGTTTGTCGAAAAATTGCACAAATTTTTTCTCCAAATGTTTTTTAACGCACAACGCGCGCTGTAAGCAGTTATGTATAGGGGCTTATAATACTGTACGTCTCTGCGATTGATCAGCGAGCACAACTTCGTCGCCGATCGACGGAAACTGCGTGGCCTTTTGGCCGCCATTACGTCACGTGATCGCCAGCGGGACCACGCATGCACGCTCAGAGTCGGTTTCCGGCGGTGGATCGAGATAATTAGGCCTAGGCCTACTCGATCGAATAGACCAACGCTGCAGCAGCCATTAAAGTCGCATTTCTCGTCCGCGGGACGGCCGTCGTCGTCGTCGTCGTCGTCTTCCCGGCACTCCCGTCGAGACGAGGCGTGCGGGCGTCGCACGGTATAATACCTCCAGGGATATGACGGTGACGAGCTGGCCCGTATACGGCGCCGACGCATTGAGGGTGGCCCGAGCGCTCGCTGTGTGTGATCACAGCTAGCGACGCGGGTGTTCTGTCACTGATGCAGTGCCATTGTGTCTGTCTGTGTGGTCTGTCAGTGTCCCCTCGGTCACTACACCCATCCTGTCGATTGTGGGACATTCTCCTTTGCGACATATTCTCTCTGGACGTTTTCTGCTGCCGTTTCAGCGACACACGGACATTCCACTCTTCATTGTCATGTTACATGTTGATCGAATGTTGCACGGTTGCGCTGCTGCATGGCAGTGTGATGATGTTTGAACTGTATCGTATGTCCGAGGGTGGGACAAAATGTCCGGGGTGACACCGTCCAGCGGTAGAGGGGAAATGTCCGCCTTCTGTCTTGTCGGCGCCCAGTGCTGCAGTGCACAAGAGAAGAACGACAGAGAAAACTATAGCTATATGCAACTTGCTTTCACTGCTGTACTTTTTTGAGTGACAAATAAACATCTTTCTATACGCTCCCTACTGCTTTGAGCGAGAAATATTCGTCGTATTTCGACTGTAGGACGGTCCGCTTCTTTTAGCCGTGCATTGAGACTTTTCAGTGTAATTCTAACGCTTTGCGCGAAACAGCAATATTTTGAATGTTAACGGGAAAGTTATAAGGTGCTATATTACTTATTAAGATACTGAAAAACGAAAAAGAAATATTTGACGGAATGTAATTTGCGACACTTAAAGCATGCGAATAACGAAGGACAAAATTGAAAGTTGTAAAAGTCTTATTGTAACTTTGATTTAGTGTATAAAATAATAGCTTCGTAAAAAGTGTCAAGTGTGATTACGGTATACAAAGCATCGACGCACTGACTGTTGTGATTTCATTTACATGCTTTTCTTAATCGTACTGATTTGTCTAATTTTCTGTTATATTGCGTTGATTAGGGTAGATGTTAGTGTTCCTTCTGAAGCCTTTCTATCCTTGGCTGGCATTTTGCTTTTTTTTTAATTTGTGTTGCTGGTGTTGTCAATGTCAGTGCTGAAATAAATAAATAAAATAAATAAATAAAATATCTGATATGTAGCTACACACAAGCAGGCGAGTGTCGGTCAGTGAAAGTGACCGTGCAGCTCTCATGCATGGGTCAGTGCGGTGCGGTGTAATCGGGCGTATTAAGTGCCACCGCCCTGCCATATGCTCCACCAATACAACGAGATCCACACTGCAGTGACGCCGATACGACGTGAAGTGGACCGCCCTGTCATTTTAACATTATTCATCTTTGTGGATGGTCACCACAGTGTGGTAGTAAAAAAAGAACAAAAAGCCTAGCTATTGCTAGGAAAAGCCGACCGTACCGCCTACGTTCGAAGCCCAGCGTCCAAATTCCAGTCACGGAGAGAAGGCGAGTCGTCACGAGGTGAGACAGTTCCATGCACGCTATGTTAACGAAACGCTGTCTCGATAGCTACATTAAACGCTAGTATAACAGACATCGCACGTGGTCATTCCGCCAAACGATATAAATAGCTATTGTTCCATGCATGTGTCATCTTGCCAGTGCCATGTGATATAAACTGCAGAGTAAATGAACAAGAAAGATATCGGACGCAGGTGTTTTACAAATATTTCTCACAATAAAAACGCCTTGTTCGGGAAGACACGCTACAGCCTATACAGTTCCTGTTGCAAAACTGATTTTCAAGGTCATTCAAGGTGAATGATTTTTTTTATGTCATATGAAAAGCCAATATGCGACTTCCTGTCAGTGATTGATTAACATAGGACGTCTCACGAATGCGGGAATTCTTTAGGATTCTTTACTTTATTGTTGCGATCCTCATAAACTGCCGACAGTAAAACAGAGCTCTCGGCAAAGGCTGGAACTTTGTGAGTGCTTCAGAGTTTTAGTTTTAGTTTCTGAGATACGGCCACTTATAGCTTTAAACATCCCATTCAAAATTGCGGCCACACCGCTGCACACATGGTTACTATTGACAGCCTATAAAAAGTCGCCACCGCTCTATCCGATGGTACCATCGCAAACCCCCTACGACTTACCGTTTAGCCACAGTACCGCACAATTGGCATTGCATAGTGCGATATGACTTTTCAAGGTCATCCAAGGTCAATAATTTCTATCTTTACTGAAACGGCGAATGAGACTTCCTATTAGTGATTAATAGTAACCTATGCCGTAGGTATATCAATACCCCGGTTGTAAAACCGCCCACGCATTTTTCAAATCCCTTATACGCAGCAATTCTCTAACCCTAACTCGTGCTGTTATGTCAAGGGGGGTTCGGACTGCATGGATTGCATCATAACATCCCAGTCTTATACGCAGACGCTACAGTTCGCATCATATGACGGAATAACTACATGCGTTCGCAAGGGTCGCGCTGCATCAGAAACTGCATGAACAAAGCAAGAAGAACGTGCACGTGATAACGTTGGCAAAACACTCGCGCCACCAGATCACGTGACGGAAACGACGTAACGGTAGACGACTGAGAAAACACGCGACCGACGAATGCTGTGATGAAAAGTGCTCGCAGACTTCGCCCGTCGCTGCGACAAAGAAGCTGTCCACCGTATAGGCATGGGCATAGCCACTAACCATAGCCCTAACGCTATCCCTGACCCTCGCCGCTGAATTCGACGCCAGTCACAACATGCGTTGCACGTGTAGGTCACCCATTTGCAAGAGTTTCTGTTTATATCGCGCTGCAATATCAACACAGTGATTACAAGTGTGCATCGAGTGCAAGAGTGTTTCAGCAATGTCTCAATGGACAGAAACCAGTATTATACGCCTACACATAAAGGTAGAAATTGAATTGTCGTCGTAGTCGTCGGTCTTGAATGCTTCAAAACGCATCGACATATGGCAACTGTCAGAATGGAACAATGTGAACGTTTTAGCTAGTTAGTTTCAAGAAATAGCCAAGTTTACAATTTTCGGAAGGACGAAGCGATTCGAATGCGGGAATTCTTTATTTTATTGCTGCGATGCTCACAGACTGCCGACAGTAAAACAGAGCTCTCGGCAAAGACCGGAACTTTGTGAGTGCTTCAGAGTTTTAGTAATTTTAGTCTTGTATACAACTCGCAACGGTTCTCATTCAGATGTTGATCTAAGTCTCGCCCATACCGCGAGCAGCAGCGGCCGATCTGGCCGACTTGGGAATAGGGGGGCGGAAGGGTAGGGGTGGAGTCTGTGGATGGGGCTTTGCCCCAGAATAATTTTTCAAATTCGTTTTTTTCAAATTTTAAGCAAAAATGATGCATTTTGTGCAAAATTTTCACCATTTTTGAAATGCATCCAGTCAATAGGGGGCCACCCTCCCCCTTGAATCCGCCACTGGCGAGCAGCGCAATTCGTTTCCTGTTTGTGAGTCAACCGAGCGAGAAGCAGCAGGTCTATCGTACGTGGCGCCAATTTGTCACACTACAGAACGACGTCTGTGTGAATGTGACAACAGCTCTATCTATAAATAGTCGCGCTTCACGGAACGGGCGCCTGGCGGCTGTGATTTCAGTGCTGCAAACTGTCTGCTAGAGCTGGCAGCACGCTGTCGGTTGTCAGAACCAGCGAGTGCCGAGACCACCGGGAGAGATAGAGATAAATCACGCGTATTTAAACTGACATTAACCGCGCGCCGCCGCGAGGCGTCATCCGCCTGCACGCGAGGTGTAGCCGGAACGATCTGCCGCTCGCTCGCTCGATGCCGGCCTGCTGCAGTTGAGCCGGCTTATCTAAGCTGCGGCGGTAGCGACGGCATTTGCAATTCAAAGCCGCGGCTGACCTCTGTCTCCAAGCTCTCGCCTTCGGGTGCCAGAGCTACGGATGACGAGCGCCTGGAAAGAACGCCGCCCGCCGCCCTCTATGTCTCCTAGTCTCCTGGTCCTGGAAAAGACGAGCGGATGAACTCGTTAGCATTTCCACGTCGTCGGCGGTAAAACGAAGAGAGATGCTGCCGGTACGATAATCAGGTCGGCTCTAAGCCTAGTGCTGGCTACTGGCGAGTTGTTGCAGCGGCTGGCGCGATCGGTCGCTACTCATTTGACTAATCTCCACCAGCACACGCAGCGCGCTCGCTACACGATGACGACGACACGCCCGCGTATTACACAGCCGCCGTCCATACCATAGCGATATCATATCATCCCGCTAGCACTACGGTATACTGAGACGATCCGTGTACTATTCCCATCCAATGCCATCTCGCAAAATAGGCAAAAGCAGAAAATATATTGTAGGCATAGGACTTGGTTCTCGTCATATACGTCGCCGGTGAGTTTTGACGCTGTCCGCATGAGTTTACTTTGAACTTCTGTATGCTGGCTGCAAAAATTAACCAACAGAAACAGCATTCGCTGCATTCACTCTAGCTTCTGTCCTTCCCGCGCCCAGTGCACGAATCGTCCAGCAATCGCTTCATGCGTCGCTAGTGCTACAGTTGTCACCGGGAGAGGTGCTGACGCTCAGGTGGATTTGCATGGCGTGATGCCGTCAGTCATTCGACAACGTCACGGCTATCTCCGTCACATAACGACACTGCTGCAGCGACATCAAAATGTTCCGTTAGTATAAATATGTCGTATATGCGTTAAACTGGATCAATATGTTCGCATACATCATTACCCGGCCAAACGTATATATTGGCGTCACAGAATGAGAGATTATTTTCGATTACATAAAACAGACGACGACGCATGGGCATGGAAATGCATACCTGTAACTATCGGTAGATTCTATCATATATACATCACGATTTACACCGCGAGTACACAGCGCAATCACCCTGCAACAGTTTTGGCAATCAGTGGAACCGCTGCAGGTATACCGTAAGTCAGGAAGTCGGACACCGAGGTTTTGTCACAAATTCACAAAAGAATTGTTTTGCGCAAAATGCTAGTTATAAAAAGGCAAATATAAAGTCCGGTATACTTGTTATAGCGCTTCTGGTCACGAGGCTGACACGTGACCATAAGCGCTTTACAATCTCGGAAGTAGGCCTATGGCAAGTAATTGGCATTAGCTAATGATGCTGCAGCGCACTACGCGGCCATCCATTGCCAGCATTAGCAAACAATTGGACCCCCGGTTTGCAACCTGCACACATACCACCGCCGCAATCAGCCACACCAGGTCTTCACCCCGTACAGTGGTGTAGCTAGGATCTAGTTGTAGTGGGGGCACTTGAGGAGTGAGGCATAGGGAGGGGTGCCCCTTCCCCAGAAAATTTTTGTGAAAATGACGTGTTTTGGGGCATTTTGGCACTATTTTTTAGTAACTGAGTAGGCTCCTAGGAAGGAGGGCACGTGCCCCTAGTGCCCCCCCTACATGGCTACGCCAGTGACCCCGTATACCTTTATAAACTACCAGAACTTATTTTCAATCCCGCTGAGAGAGGGAGGCTGAGTTGACCTGAGCTATAAGCCTATACCTGTTGACAAGTGAAGTTTGCTGGCGATAAAGTCGTCCCTGCAGATGATCTGCGTGTCGTCGACGACGTACAACTGTTCGCCCGTCGACAGTTGCTTGCGGCAGACGCTGCACGTGAAACATTTGAGATGGTAGACGGACTGACGCGCTCGCCGCACCAGATCATGCGGTGAGATGCCTTGACCGCAACCGCCGCACTTGGTGCCGAAACGTCTACATCCGCACGTACAACATAGTGCAATATCATCACGCTTTTCTGCATATTAGGCAATATACGCAGTACACATAGCTCTAGGCAAGACGAACACCGCACTACGCCTTGCGAAATATGCAGTCTCGGCATATCCTTTGTGTTCCGAATCCGATAGACGCGCCATTTACAAAGTTGCTTTGAACTATTCTTTGTTACGTTATAATGTAGTGTTAACGTAACCGACGGAGACGTTCACTGACTGCCGGTGATATACAGACGCAACTTCGTGCACTGAAACAGATCTGTAATAAGCTGAGTACTGCTATACCGGTAATATTGATGATGATGATGATAATAATAATAATAATCATAATAATAATAATAATAATAATAATGTCCTCGGGATTTGAGTACTGGAAGTTTAAAAAATAATCGTAATAACGTAATACCTTAACGTCACAGACGGACGGAGAGAAAGACAGGCGAACCATTTACAGCGCCATAAGCACGTTATATAAACTCATAAAATGTGAAAAACACGCTAAAACGTAGCAGAGATGTAGCCCCGACATCACGCTGCGGGCATATTATCCAGGAAAAGTTTGAACGTCTGCGATACTTCGCTCTGTGAGGGGCATCGAACAGGTTAGTAGGAGACTTCTGACCGCGTTATCAGGAAGAGACGTCATAACATGTGGAGACAGGAGGACGGCCACAGATCTCGAAACGCTCGCCTATACATCACACCACTGGAAGTCCAGGTATACACTCTGCAGTGCAAGCCTGCTTGAAGTGACTTTCATATTTGTGCTATATTATACACGGGCGTATTATGGGGTGTTTACACGATCCAGCAAACGTCCAGCATTAGCATGTGTATTTTGAGTACATTTGCTGGAAGTTTGCTGGATCGTGTAAAGACCCCATTAGCCATCTTGACTCCCAGTCGCGAAACACTCGCAGTCTCACAGCGTGTCACCCTCATCAGTGTTTCGCACTATAATTCTTTTCACTTCTCATAATATCAGCCGTTGCAACCATGCACTTTTCTGTTTCCAATTATGCTTCTCGTCAGCTGCGGAGACGTGATAGACTACGGAACGACAACGTTTACATGCAAGCCGTAATGCTGATTAATATGAATATACCACGATCACACACGGTTTGTCGTGGAATTAATCAAAACACGCTTTAACGTACATAACTTCGCAGCATTATGCCAGAAAGAAACGTCGCACGCACGGCTTGAGCAACGGCGTCGTGGGGGGTTAAGAAAGTAGAGCAATGCAAGAAGTTACAATTTTTCGACAAGCAGTAAAAATTTTCGACAGAATTCGGACAGACAACTGCAAATTTCTGCCAGAGGCGATTGTGGGTGCTCAGGATTACATTTTGCTTCTTAATTTCTCTAAATGGGGGGTTCAGCTTCAAATTTTGCACTTCTGGACGAAAATTTTATGACAGAAAGAAAATTTTCCGACAGCCCAAAATTTAGAGGGTCTCCCTGCCATTCGGCACTGACTGCGAGGCATCTCATTTAAGATCTTGACACAAGTTGAGTGACGATTGGGTTTTGAGTTTTCCGAGAATGGGAAGTGCAGCGCTCCTGCCTAACTACACACACGTGCCAATCGTGGACAATAACCAAACTATGCATTTCACATATTGTCAAATTCATTTTTTACGTTTCAGCAACGTTAATACCCTTTTTCCTTTAACCGGGCAAAATCGCTGACAGCTGAGTGCATGAGCGTGATGTCTCTTTACATACCTGAAGAAGTCCTGACGACAGAAGAGTCGGCCATCCCGCGCGAAGCACTTGTCAGCTAGCGCACAGCGGCACTCGCTGCACTGGACGCACTTGGCATGCCAGACGCGGTCCAACACGTTCAGCAGGAACCGGTCGAGGATGGGACCGTCACAGCCGGCACACAGCAGCAGCATGCCGCCCGCCGGGTCAGAACAGCCCGGGTACTCACTAGTGACGGACGTAGTCTCCACGCCACAAGACTTCATTCAGTAATCGACCATCAACCAACAACGCTCCTGCCTAACTACACACACACACGTGCCAATCGTGAACAATAACCAAACTATGCATTTCACATATTGTCAAATTCATTTTTTACGTTTCAGAAACGTTAATACCTTTTTTCCTTTAACCGGGCAAAATCGCGTATGTCTAGAAATCTATCCAAAGTTTCCAAATCACTCTACGAGTATAAGGCCTATTACAGTGACAGTTAGTGCTACAAAATATCAAATCTTTATCGTATACCTTTGCCGCGCGATAGCTTCATAATCATCGGTAAGTAAAATGCGCTTATATATCTTATCTTTATAATTATGAATGATAATACAATCATAATCAGTCATAACATAATAAAAATATGTTTTTAAAATGCCATCAAATTAAACTAAACAGCAATCAACTGCAGAATCAACAGACCTTACCCGAGTTTCTTGCAGCAAAGTGAGCCAGCCGGTTGGTTACTCGATTGAGTTGTGAACGTGCGAACGCAATAATTATTATGTCGACTTGCGAAGTTGCGATGAAGATAGCTTCCAGCTCTGTGAGAGACGGCACGTGCTGCACTGTGCTGCGCTGCTGTTACATGGCAACCTGTTATTTATTCTACCCTCGCATGCTGATCCGCCTCCACGCCGGGAACTCGGGAACGTAACGCCTGTAGGCCGCTAATCCTTCGAGTCCAGACACCTCTAGGAACAGTCCTGGACGCCCGCCCACTGTGTGCTGTGTGCAGTGCCACGCGCCGACCTAACACGGGGGCGGAATCACGCGGACCTGACCTGAACAACTGCAGTGAACGTGTCTGTACCGCTGCAGTCCGAGTAGTGACTGTAGTGTCGGTCGGCACATCAAACGACGACGCGAGCAACTGTACTTTTCTACCGGTGCTCCGGTGCTCGGGCGTCGCGCCGCTGCTACAGTTACGCCTCTCTGCTCGCCCGGTCGGCTGGCTGCTGCATTGCTCGCTGATAGCTACCTCCCCGTGGGACCGCCTCTCGACGCACGGCAGTCGCTATGCCGTGATTGACGTCTTAGATGCTGCTCTATTGGTCGCTGTCCGTCCGTCGCCTCGCCCGCAGTCAAGACATCGTCGTGACTCGACCTACTGCTGCTGCTGATGCTGCTAGTGCTAGGCTCCAGTATGTTGTGTTGGCGATAGAAACCGACTCGAGTAGCGTTTCCACTTGGTCGAGTTTGGCCGGCGCACTGGGCGCAGTGGTTCTGGTGTGATTTGACTGGATCGGTCGGCCGATCGGCTCATGTTCTGCCGGGCATATCGACGGACAGGACAGCTGTAGGCCCGCTAGGCAGGGGACGGACTTTGACTTTCCACCATCCAGCGCGTTGGCGCTCATGTCATTGCGATGAAACTCTCATGTGTCTGTCTGTCGTTCTTCGCTGTCAGTCAGCGATCTGCAGCTGTCCTGCCCTAGCCAGCCCGTAGCATTAGGCCTACGTCAGACTCAGACACCTGCTGTGTCAATACTACGACTACAGACGAACTTCGCTTGATTTCGAAATGCGAATCTCTGCATGATTCGACAGCATTATTCTGCGGACTGTGGACTCAATCTGTTGTAGGCTACGCGACGTGCTGGCTCAAAACAGACTGTATATTCGCGAACAAAATAGGCTACATTTTCTTCTGCACCTACAGGAAATTTCTATCAAATATTTGAATGTTTTTTTTCAAATTTAAATTTGAAGGCAAATTATTTTCTAAATGAGGAAAAGCGTGAAAGATATGTACGTTGTTCTCATTTTGCACAAAGAAATTTTTATGCACTCCAAATAATTTCGACAGCCTGCAGTCCATTACCGATTAAGCCCATTCCTAAGTTCATATAGATACGCTAAAATTTGGTGCCCATCTGATCAGATCCATAATCGATTGAAAACTGCAAGGCTCTTCTAGTTTATTGTTTCATTTTGTCCGGACCGGCAAAGTTTGCTAAAGATTGGATTGCCAAGCACCAACTATAAATCATGAATGCCGTCGTGGCAAAAATCAATGGACAACAAACTCGATGGGCCTCTTGAACTCTGGCAGTTATGTTTCAACGCCATTAGGCCTATGAACTTTATCACAAGTCGATAACAATAAGTTAAAAGTTTTAAAGCTTTGCAGATAATATAGGCTAGCTGCCGCATGAGTCGATCAAGAATGCCAACTCATGCCCCTATATGCTCATTATTAAATGTGCATAGGTAACCGGACACTTCGGACCTAACTTTTAGGTCCAAAGTGTCCTAAGTGTCTTAAACACTTCGGACATATGTCCGAAATGTCTTAGGTCCGAATTGTTCGGTATAAGCTGTGCATGCAGCAGCTCTGAGATAAACTGTCCATGAATTTTGCGTGTATTCATTAGTGTGCGACGTCATTGCATGCAAGAGAACAGTGACGGTCTGAAACAGATTTCGATGGTCTTCGCCTGAAGGCAGACTGCACATATGCATTTATAAAAATCGTTTGCTTTCGGCTATATTCAATTATTTTTAAATTTTTGACAGCACGATGTTCTGTAAAACGTTATATACAGAGGCGCTGCATACATATTTCGAAATGCATAATTCGCAGAACATTTTTTTACATTTCCAGTCTACACCCGTGATTTTACATCAATCTATCTATAATCATGCAGAAGATAAATGGTGAGGAAATTTGATGCCGTGCAAGCAGTCACGCAACCTGAGAGCGACACCTTTACTCTGAGACACGCGTGACTTCGACGTACATCGGGCTATGCTGCGGCTTTTAGCCTATTTTTTAACGTTGTGACAAAGTGAGAGGTGAGAAGTGTCGACGATCGAATGAACAGCTGTATATGTATGCACGTAGGTGGCAAGAATAATATTGATGATGCAATAAAAACACGCAGCTGACATATAAGACAGACGACTAATCACGCAAAGGCGCGCGTGTTGGTTGACGAATTACCGTATTATGACTGAACGTAACGCTGCTATGACACTGCTGCGCATGGAGAACACGTGTTTCAGGTCGAACTCAGTTGTCACTCAGCGGGACGGCATCATACGAGCATGTAGAGCGCGCACTTTTCTCTGACATGCCGGGTGTATCAACTATCAACAGTCAAGCACCGCGTGCATCCGCAAGTAAAGCTTAGTGAACTAAAACATGAATTTATATAGCGCATAACGTTAAAATTAATCTCTAATGCGCTATAGTCACACTGATAAAAGCTGAACAGGATTGTTTTAAAGAACTGTTTGAAGCTGTTAGCATTACATCACCGGTGATTTCTGAGTTCATCTGACAGTGAGTTTCAGACTGTCGGACCAGCGACTGGAAAAGCCCGACGACCGTATACGTGTTGAGTCGACAGCGAGGTACAATGAACCGGTGTCGGTTGGCGCCGGCGGAACATTGCCGATGTCGAGATGCAACTTCGATGGTTATAGAGTGATGTGATCGGCATCGGCGGAGCACGCGCGACGGCTCCAACAGTCCCACGGAAATATTGACAATATTACCGGTCAACAGTTCGCGATTTTTCACTCTCACTGTACGCGCGCATTTCCTGCTCGAGGCTTCAATGCTTGACTGAAACGGTCCATGCAGCGAGAGTGAGAGGTCCACGTTTCGGAGGCTGCAGTTCAGGTGGCGTGCCGTGCGGCTGATTCAACCAGTGCGAGCACGTCCCTGTGATCCGTGATCGCAACAGTACCGTTGTGGCCGGGGTGAATTGTGGGGAGTATGGCTCCCCTAAATTTTGGGCTGCCAAGCTGTCTGAAAATTCTCAAAAAATCTTTTAAAAACTTTCGTACAGAAATGCAAAATTTGAAGCTGATAGACGCTCATTCTGGGGGTAGAAATTTTGAGATTTAGGGGCAAAACTAAAACTTTCAGCACCCATAATATTCTCTGTCAAAAATTTGCAGCCGTATGTCAGAATTTTATCGGAAATTTTAGTCTGTATAGAAAAATTGCAACTTTCTGCCCGCTTATACTTTTACGACGCCGCTGGAAAGTGAAGGTAAAGTTGACACAGCTAAACTGAGTTGTGCGCCGACTTTCTGTCAGAACCGGCAGCGGTCACTTTCATGTCATAATCCTACTCGGAGTAGTCAAAATCTGTTTTCTTTCCGGCACTGTAAGTCGTCGCGCCTTATTACACGTATATAGCCTGCGTGCATTAGTGTGTATAGATCGTTGACTTTATCCGATGACACGCAGCACGTGCAGTGTGCCGCTATATAGGGAGCTCGTCGTGCAAGGGCATGCGTGACGTGCGCTCATAATCACCGCTATATACTCAAAGGTATACAGCATGCAATGTGTGTGGTCACTCGCTAAGCGTATGGTCTGTCTGTTGAGCACTAGCCAGCCACCAACCTGTCAGCCATCTGCCGTGACTGCTGTGTGAGGGTGAGCATAGATCAAAACACTCTGACGACTGCACGCCGACCCGCCAACGGACAAGCACTTGTCTGCCAGTGGAGTAGCTATTTTTTGCCGCGAAGACGGTATTAAATTCAGATGAATTTTCCCTCCCCTTTCCTTCCCTTCTTTTTTCCTTCCCCTGTCCTATTTTTTCTTTTTTCTCTCTCCTACCTTTTCTTCTCCAATTTCCTACATTTCCGTCTTTCCCCTTTCTTTTCCCTTTCTCCCATTTTTCTTCGCTCTCTATCCT
>Ga0209367_1000594_pt1 | contig 37806 bp, 26 predicted proteins | sample WorMetLIZISLAND2_FD_187412 | JGI IMG/M metagenome (GOLD analysis project Ga0209367, IMG submission 187412) | Marine gutless worms symbiont microbial communities from Max Planck institute for Marine Microbiology, Germany - Olavius geniculatus... ...
TATTTATTTAGACTATTTACTATTTAACTATTACAGTATTTTATTTTAACGATTAATTGCTTGAACGAAGAATTTCTCCTTTCCTGTCGCCTATTCTTCTGTTTACCTTTTTATTTCTCTGACTTCTAATACATGTACTTGTTGCCATTATGCCTTGACGCAAAACGTGTGTAGACTGTTGAGCATAGTGTTCAGAATTTTTTACGTCCGCAGGTAACTTATGGGGCGTTTACACGATTCAGCAAACGTCCAGCATTAGCACGTGTATTTTGAATACATTTGCTGGTAGTTTACTGAACGTTTGCTGGATCGTGTAAACACCCTATTAGATACAAACGAAGATGTTGCGCAAATGTTTCAGTTTGAACGTGTAATGCCGTGGCTACACGCACCAATTTCCTCGTCCGAAATGTCCGGGTGAAAAATTAACTACACATTTATTATCAAACATTTTGCACTGGTAATGTGCAAGTAGCTTTTAGTAGAGGTCTACTATCTGAAAATGCATTAAAATCACAAAGGTTAATTTTGATGGTAGTCGCCCTTCAAGTATGGTCGGCTAAAAATCGTAAACAATTTTGTAATTCTTCAAACAAGCATTTGATTTACACAGTTTGATGCATTTCACTTTTGGTTAGATCTTAAATGATCACTTTATTGCAATCAGTAAATATGTGAAAAACTTACAACGTGAAACTATATGCAAAGTTTACATACAAGCCACAGTTATGGTGAAATATCCCCAATATCAAAATTCCTGACATATCCATATACTTGCTTCACTTTTTCAGGCACTCTTGCCTATGTTCCCACATAATGTACGCTACAGTACAGAAATATAACTGAGCAGAAGTAACAACCAACAGTTTTTCCAAGCTGATGAGCTTTTTGACTGGCAATTCCCATACAGCAATCAAATTCCCTACATGTCCATTAATGTTGACTGTAATCCATATCAGCAGCACTCCGAATAAACAAGCACTAAAGTAGTTTGGTAAAATGCAGAATCACTTGTCATTTCCATTTACCATTTTGCAACTGCATGTTTTAGTTCGAGGTTTGACTCCAAAATCCACCTGTCCCAGTGGAAGGCCCCATTTAACACAAAGTACCACTGCACAAATTTGATAGATAAGAGGCGGACAAACCACACGATGGAGAAATGTGTAGTGATAGGTGGAATCGCTTGCTCTAGAGCAGTGCTGTCCAACCCGCGGCCCGCATGTGGCCCGCCGTCGTCCCACATAAATTGTAGTTTTGGTCTGGTGATTAGTCAGATGAAATCAACTTGCAAAATTCAACAATGTTTGACGGTCTTTTGCGTTTCCAAATTTCAGAAAAATGGGCGAATTTGCGGTTTCCATTGAACATTCGGAAGCAAAACCCCCGACCAGGGGCTCTGCCCCTGGACCCCGCTTGAGGCTCCACCCCCCTTATAGGCTCGTGCTCCGCACGCTCACCATGGCCCCCCTTTATTGCGGCCCGCCAGCTGGTGGAAAATTGACTAAGTGGCCCGCGGTGTCAAAAAGGTTGGACAGCACTGCTCTAGAGTGATTCTGCGTAAAAGACATTTTTTAAAACAACTTCTATTTTGCTTTCATTTGCCGATCACAAAAATTCATCACACACACACATGCTAGTCACACAGCCCTATCAGCAGCAGTGTTGACAATGTTTCAGTCTTCTTTGCACAGTTCTTCAAAGTCACTTCTCTTCTGGCGCAAAACCACAGCTTTCAGTTTTTCATGCCTGAAAATTACACACAACTGCACAATGCTGCGAAAAACATGAGAAAAATCATATTAAAATATTCAGCAATTGAAACAGACTGCAAACACTCAGTGTTAAAAATGCAAAAGTAAAGCCCAGCACCTCACAGCACATATCAACTAAAAAATGATAAACTAACTATATCATATATAACGTGAATGCCAAAAACTGCAGTCCACAACAGAAATGTTAGGTTTTAATCATCATCAAAAACACAACTAATTAATTAAAATACAATAACTGCTTGAATAACTTCATTAAAAATCAATTTTAAATAATCGTGTAATTTTGATGATAGCATAAAAACATCAACATGTTCTAGGTGACTTAGAAAAAAGCATTCTAGCATGAAAGTGAGACTAAAGCTCTCAAACCAATATTAAAGTAGCAACCTCACTTGCAGCCACTTTAACCGGTGGCGTTGTGGATAAAGAAAGTAAAGGGTAAAGCAAGAATGCAATTTTCCATCAGTCAGCTAGAAATTTCCAACAGTTCCAACAAACAGTTGCAGATTTCAAACAGAGAAAATTATGAGTGTTCAAAAATGCAATTTTCCCCCTAAATGCCGAAAAACAAAGTTCCACTATGGTCATGAAATAAAATACAAGGACTTTTCAAGGACTTTCAAAAACTGCCAACAATAATTTTCAAAGACAAAATGTTAACATTAAGGTTCAGCACTTAACCCTTATACTGGCAATGGGGGAGGGGGTAAAATGACTGCCCAAGCCGGTTTTGGCCAAAAATTTTGTAGAAGGCAAGGAATGAGGCAGTTGTTCTCTGTGACATCGTAGCAGACCTTTTGTCTTTTCAAAAGCAGCAAAGTGTATATTTATATCTACTTCCGGTTTTGTGTAGTCGGTCTGGTTTAAACGTCTAACTGGCCAGTTGTGCGACTACCGGCATTGTTTGCCTGTGAAGCACATTATGTAAACTTCACGCACTTGACATTTTGAATGCTGGAGACCAAAAGTGATGTGTATGACTGCAGACAACAACATTTTTTCATTTTTAAAATTTAAGCACCTAACTGGAAGTACTAATAGCACAACATCCAGAAGTATATAGTGGCGGACTACACCTCGGAAGGTTAGTTTGACGCCATTTTCAGAAAAGCAATTCAATTGACAACATTACGTTCAGTACAGATTAGTACTTCTGGTTAGTCGGCTGTTATTTTTGGACTTTCGGCACAAGGTTGCATAGGCCATGGTCACTGTAAATTTAGATGTTCTGTGCATAGTGGAAAACACCTATATCATCTTTGGAATGACAGGTCTATCTGTCGCCGGTTTTACATATACACATGTCACTCTAATGATAGTATAGGGGTTTACAATTATGTATTAAACATTTTAATCTCCAACAATATTCTCTAACGCTACACCATGTCAAACCGGCGACATCGATATTACTATCAGTTATGTAGCCGCCATCTTGGATATCGGCCTCACTCGACATCGGCCATGGTTGTTGGAAGTACAGATGTTTTGTTCATAGTAGAGAACACCTACATCGTCACCTATAACGACATGTCTATCTGTTACAGCAGCGAAATTATTACTACTTCCATTAGCCAGCTGCCATCTTGGATTTTTGACATAACGTGGCGTCAGCCAACATTGTTGGAGACTGAAATTTCTTGTACAGTCATAAATGCCAATGCTATAGTTAGAGTGACACGTGTATCTGGAAAGCCAGTGACACCATTAGTACTTCCAGTTTTGTGGCCGCCGTCTTAAATACCGACCTCCCTCGATGTTGGCAGTATCACGACTGAAAAGGTTGACCCCGAAAATATGTGGGTAGCTGTTGGAATTGTGTTGCTGTGTTCTAGAATTCTAGATATGCCTGGGGGGTCATTTCACCCCCCTGTTGCCGACAAACGTCACAAAAAAACTATTGCCTGAACAAGGGTTAATGAATTGTGTCTGTAACAATTTCAGAATGATATGCTAGGTAGCAAGCAAAAACATGTCTTTAAAAAATGTGAAATTAGACCATATAATGCAAATATGCTTAATGATTATAGTTTCATTAATCTTTTTGAGTTTTCCAGGACTTTTTCCTGAATGAATTCCTAGACTTTCAAGAAACTCAAATTCTAAAACTTTCAAGGACCAACCGTGTTTTCAAAACTTTCTAGGATGCTTGGGAACCCTATACAAAGTGGAACATTTTCAGCCTCAAATTTCGATTTTTTAAATAAAATTTGTGAACAAGAAAATTTTCTGACGAGGCGAAAATTTAAGGAAAATGCAACTGCCCCCCCCAACACGACATCACTAACTTTAACCAAACTGTATACGAAAATACATTACCGTGCTTGGCGTTCAACGAGCTCCGGCTTCGGATGGTCATCAATGGCATCAAATATCAACGTCCGAATGCGGTCCAAACAATCGGCTTGGTTCATCAGTCGCAACCGAGTCTTGTCCGACTTCACAATCAAGTAACCGTCTCTCGATATACGATCACCTTCCTACAAACAGTGCAAGATGTTTACAGGAAAAAACATTGAAAAACACAGCCCAGTAAATCCATTACCACAACGTAAACATCACTCCACAAAAAGACAAAATGCAGCATGTATAAGACTGAGCAAATAAAACACTGTACTGATTCTGCTTTCGTTGCATATGCCAGCTAAAATATGGGAATGTTCATCTAGAACTAGACACCAGTGTCGTAGCTGCAGAAAATGAAGACTCTTGAGTTAATTATTTGTGTATTTACTTTCCAAGTAACCTAATGTACATGGCCAAGATAGATTAATTTTTGGAGCTGTTGAATTAACGCATTGAAAAATTAATGCACGCTAAAAAAAATTAACGTGCATTAAAAAAGTTAATGCACATATGCAAATTTACTTCATTATGTGAGACAGGAGTTCTAATATTCCACTCAAGTATGCTTATTTGATGATGGAATAATATCCAAGTAATTAGAAATTGTTTTGTTGCCATTCCATCACTATTGTCATGGTTCTGCGACAGACTTCGTGGGCTTCATTCCACTCGCCCTCTCGATGTAGTCCACCTGAGATATCAGCAATATTAATGACGCATTATTAATGCGTTAAAGCATGTGTTAAAAAATTAAAACAATGCGTTAATGCGTTAAAAACTTAACGCTTTGAGAGCTCTATTAATTGTATAGACAGACACATGGAGAAGTGCATACCTGCACGTTGCATTACATACAGCAAAAATGAGTCAAGACTAAAAAAAATTCAAAAATGTCTACCAAAAATTGGCGACATATCACAATTAAGTGCAAATATAGATAAAAGTAAGCAGAGCAAAAGACAACAGAATTCACAACAATTACTGTAAGTAAGCATGTAAATCTTTTAATGCATAAAACAAACATCAATGAAATTTAAAACAAAAGAGACATAAACTAAAATGTTTAACAAAAGAATACTTCAAAAACCTATAAGCACAATTGGGAGGTGGAAGTAATATCCATTGGGATGCACTGCCAAACTGGAGTTGTCTCGTCAAATAATACAATGATTGTACATGCCAGTAAATTGTGTCGAAAAAAAACCCTGCGCAACATTATAAAAAGCTCAGATACTGTTAAAATATTAGCTGCAAAGCCACAATGATGCATTTTCCTGAAGAGTGCAAAAAGTTCAGCAACCATGCAGTACATATAATAATTTACAATATATGAGGGTCGCTCGATAAATAAGTTACAAAACAGCATAATTCTGTTAGTTTTCAAAATCTAAAAAATCCAAAATATACGTTTTGTAGAGAATTTTATTCTGAACACGTGTAGAAATTTTTTTGATGATGATGTCATTATTGTGACGTCATCTGTTCACAGAACACAGCCTACACTAGTAATCTATCATAACTTGCAAGTAACAAACAACACAGAAATGAAAAAAAATGAATAAACTTAACAAGTTAACACCATCTCATTACATGCTAAAGACTTATGTTTCATTTTTCAACATAGCGTCTGAGTTCGCTCAAACGTTTGTTCTACCTGTTAGCAAACTTCTGAATGCCCGATGCAAAGAACGATGCTGGCTGCTGTCCATGCGACTGCAGAACGACTGATTGCACCTTGGTATATGATACAAATTTCTGTCCACCTAGCATTTTCTTACACCAAACTTGAACTGTTCGGTTTGTAAAGCACTTGTCGCATATACTGGATGCATCTCAGAGTGATTCTGATTTGCATTTATTTTTTTTGTCCACAAAAATACAATAACAACATGCTGTTCGTTACGAGAAAATTTCAGTAGCATTGTTGCCGTATTTAATGTTTATAAATGATGTCACAGTGATGTCATCGTAATAAAACTCACAGCTGCTACTCAGAATTAAATTCCCTACAAAACGTATATGTCGGATGCTGTTTTGTAACTTATTTATCGAATGACCCTCGTACATAGCACAGTGTAGAAGCAGAAATCTTACTCGTTTGAAGAGCTTTTCTTTTATGGCATCTGATATCCAGGTAGCTGACGGAATGTGAAATCGAATTTCCACACTAGTTTCAACTGCAAAAAAATTGTGAATTCAGTTATAGCATACAAATAAAACGGTTACAAATGACAGTAGTAAATTCAGAGTGCGGAACACAACATGATCCAAATCTAGAGAATAAACAACATTAAAGGGAATGATGGTAAAATGTACAGTTAATCAACCTTTGTAGGAAATAATTTCAGTTGCCAAATGCATCAGCTATGACCTATCATAATGAACAAGTGTCAAATTAGCACTGTATATTAAAAGCCTTTAAACCTATCTAACCATGTGGAAAACTTACGCGCTCAGTATACACGTATACATTACTATTATATATTTTCAAGGGTACAAAATGCGCTAAATTATAAGAATGCATTGAAACATTTCACAAAATGCCACAGGTCTGTCAGTTGTAAGTATACCTTTTGGAATAACAGTGCATCGATTAGTGACGGGTGACTTGCTGTATGTGATTTTCAATTCCTCTGCAAAACACAACACTAAAATATATAGACTGGCGTTCACAGAATGAGACACTCAGTACTCATCATTCAATACAACACAAATATATACTTTTGGAGAACTGATCCTGCATTTCATTTATGTAATTTATTTGAATCAAATCAAATCAAATAAATTATTTTGCCATCACCAACAATGTCGTACAATAACACAAAATAAAACTTTCAAAATAATTCTGCTACGAATACTGTATTATTTACCAAGTTTGATGTGTTATCATTTATAACATTCAATCTAGTGCCCACAAACCACACACGCTACAGACAATAAAAAAGACAGAAGTAACCTGCTTGGAAAATCATGAGATGCTAAAATGTTTACTCAGATCAATTATAAAATATCTTAATAAATTTATCGCATCTATCATGCTGATTCCAAAAAAGTTATACACTCCTGGAGTGGTACAGCTATACTATAGAAACATATCTCAAGCACATGTCAGAAAAAACAACTAATATCATACCATGCACAATGCACATATTACAGAACTTCCACCACACAAAAAGAAACTTCTAATTTTCTTGAGAAATAAAAAAAGCATTTACTCTTGCAACAACAAAAAATTAAGATAGCAAAAAAAGAAATAGTATACCTATAGGAATATAACCAGAGAAACCTTCAGCAGATGATTCCGGTATCTAAAACAATGAAACCAGCAAATCATTCTTAAACTGCATAAAAATGACATTGTAACATGGCAGAATTGTTACTAACAGTACCGGTATATTATGTTTGAACAACACTGCTACTGATATCACAGCAACATAACACAGCCAGTGACAAAGCATTATGCAAAACTGGACAACTGGTATGTCATTATGTGCTCACTGTTCAGTGTAGTGACATCACCAATTCTCAGTTCTGACAAGTTACACTCGTATTGTTAGCATTGTTAGGGCCGGTTGCACCAACCAATTTTAAGTATGTACTTAGTTAAGTACCACTTAAATTTAAGCGGTACTTAACCGGCTACTTAAATCGATTCCGTTGCACCAACACAATCCGCACATCACTTAGCTAAGTGGCTCACTTAACTGTAATGACGCCTGTCATTGGCTAATTTCGATCACGTGACAATAGCATTTCCTTGACGACCAATTATGTAATAGCTATCACGCTTCATGACAACAATGGCCATCGCTCGAAATGCCATATATAAATTGAAATAACTTCAAAACAGTATAATTTATATAATAAGTGTAATATATAGGTCAAATATATGAGAATCAACATAAATATGGACTGATATATATTTGGCTGACAATGAATATAACCTGAGAAAATAAACTTTGTAGACTACGCTGAACTCGTATGTGTCAACGCACTGCTGTTTAGAGAAGTGATTTATTTTCACTTAAAACGATCTCAGCTGTAAATACTCAACGACAAATAGCATTATCCACGTGTATTTGCCACTTTTCTTCGCTTTTGTTTATGGTATATAACAACTGTTACCTAAAATCGTCAATTTAGGATGATAACTTCGTCACAGGTCGCTAAATAAAGATGGCGTCTGTCTCATTTTTGCCAGCCGCTTAAATTTAAGTGGGCAACTTTGGCCACTTATTTTTAAGTGACGTTTAAGCAAGCTGGCGTGCTTAAATGGTGTTGGTGCAATGCATTTTCTGCTAAGTACGGTGGTTAAGCATGTATTTAAATTTAAGTATGGTTGGTGCAACGCGCCCTTAAGCTACTCTCAGTTAAGTATGTACATTTTACACAACCAAGTGGCTACGGTTCCATCAAAATGGAATTCTAGAAAAAAGTTAAGAGTTCTGTCAACGAAAATAAACAAGTAAGGAATTTACGCCAACGCAGCAGGCATTGACGGAACTCCGTAAAATAAAATTCCGGAACTGTAGCCACTGCATATACACAATGTCTCAGGTGATTAGAGTGAAACAACGCCAATTGAATATTTTACGATGCAATAATTCCAGCAGTAGATCTGTAAAATTGCTAGAGGTAGATCAGACAGATACATTATTTGGTAGATGGTAGAACTTATATTCGTAGTAAACATAGTGTCTAAATCATGCCACAACACTATCATGTACTTAAATCAGGCTTATTCAGTATTATATCAAAGTCCAGATCAAGTCAAAGCTGGTTTTTACTGTAAAACGTGTGAGTTTGAATCGATTTCATCTAATATGCAGTAATTGATAAAAAAAGTGTGTGAATTCAGTTCTGATCACAGCCTTGGCAATGCAAAAAAGAAATGTGGCTGCATTGTTACAACAATAACGTGATAAATGTAATAAGATGAAATGGCGATCTACCGCTAGTAATTTTCTGCTCACTTAAGTGCGAGATCGCCGATCTACCGCTAGCACTGACCTTTACGATAACTCTGGCAAATGTAGTTCGATTTCAACAATTCCTTCATTTCTGCATTAAGTGATAAACTGCACAAGAAGAAGAAGCAAACGCTTCACGGTATGATATACGGTACACAGAGTTTACCTTGACGCTCAAATCTGAGCCAGTATTCGGATGTAAATTCTCAATATTGTAACGACTTTTAAAACCACAACATTGGACTGTTCGGTGTACATTAACACCAGAAAACAGTCGCAATGCGATAAATGAACGCAGAGACAACATTTTAATGTCAAACTCGTAATTTTTGTTTACAAAATTAACGTAGAATAGATAACGTGTGAAACATACTTTTTAGAGCTGTGCTATTCCAGGATTTGATATCGAGTACTCGGATTGCGCGCTCAACGAGTACTCACTAATTCGTTAATTTCTTTTTTTCTGGACAATAAGGATTAAGATAATAAATAACAAAACATTTTACATAATGTTGTAAAGTAAAAATGAACAATTCCAAAATAAAAAGCATTTTCAGAAAAACCTTATCACACTGCCGGTATAGTGACTGCAATCCAGTGATCCCAAAGCAGACTATAATCCCAGCTGTCGCTAGGAAAAGACGACCGTACGCTAAAGGTAAGCAAACGTGAACGAGGCGTAAAATCTGTATCCCTGTTTGTAGGGAAAGGGAAGGTTGGCAAATTGGGAGGCATAGGCATTTGCGAATGTCTGTAGACTGCACAGTATAATAGTAACCATTGTGCGGATACCATTTTGCCATGTGTCATGCAAATTTTGGCAGTTGGGGCAACTATTTTGGGAGAACAGGGGCTCCTAGGGGATCAGCAATGGTACCGGATGATAAGACATTGATAAGTTCCTATAGGTTGTCAAATAGTAACCATGCCACTACAAGTGAAACGATGTGACAAAAATTTACAATGCAAGTATTAACGGCTGCCATCAGCACCTTAATTTGGGGGAAGACAGAACAGAGCACATAAGGCTCGACCTTAGTGGTAAGCTCAAAATTTTGACAAGCAAATATACAATTTTGTCTTTAAAGATAGCAACTGTTTATGGGAGGCTGCCAAAAAGATGAAAGCCATTAAGCTGACCACATATTGCAGTTATAGTATACATGTTACATCATGATCTACTACCTTAATTAAAGAAGCACATGCAAAAAAACACAAATGTTGCGAGTAGTGTCAAGTCAAGTTGACATATTTATTAACAGTAGCAACAAAAAAAGTGCAGAGAGCGACAAACACATGATGAATGCAACCATATACCTAATTATTTCAGTTCATTCAACATGATAAAAAATTACACAAATTACATAAATTTCAGATGATTTGTTTCAAAATTGATTTCTAAATAATTTATGTGAGCCACTTGTTTTAATTTTTTTCAGGTAATCATGGGATCCCGGCTGTTTTGACCAATTATGGATCCCAGCATTATCAGCATGCCAACACATGGACTTAAAGATTACAATAATATAGGGATACTTCAAATGACCAATCTTTATTCCCCAAAATGGGATCTTGGGATTACAAATCACTTAATCCCGCATACCAGGACTGAGAAATCGAGATGCAATTGCTAACTGCCAGGATTACAATCTAAAGTCATATAAGTCTGTCTGTTAGCAGCTTTAGCCCACGTGCAGTAGAAAAGATTACAAATACTGGGATGAAATAGCAGAACACTTGTTTTAATACCTTCATGACAATACTGTTGATGATTCACAAGTAACAAACGGCTAATCTACCGTATATTTGCAACAGTTAAAAAAGCATATTTACTCCTGATAGTCTGTTCAGAAAATCACTTTAATTGCAAAAAAATGCAAAATTCTTTTTCCAGGACCCCAAATTTATGGCATGATGGGTGATTGGGTGGTAATAGCACTTTTCAAAGTGTGCTGACACCCCTGCGAATATACTATCAGGTACTCTACATCTAATACTTCCACTTATATTTTAACTGGAAAACAGTTCCTTTCTGAAAATACATCTGATAAGGATAAGACCCAACACGTAACCTCTTAACTGCTATGGCAAGTCTTTTAGCCACGTTCTCAATGTTGCCCAACCAAAAATCTCGAAGCATCAAAGAAACGATACACAAAACATGATAATTAATAAAACACAAAGTTCAGTTAACAAGAAGGAAAACAAAGAAAAATTTGCAAAACGTGTATATGTAACGTGTTGCACTAGTGTGCAACCAGAACCGACGAGCAACATGTTCACATGCAGTATCTTACTTGAGTCAATTTCTGCTATGAAACATAATGATTTATATTTTATAAGTGAGCTTATTTTAAAATTGAGCATGTCATCCAGTGGCAGATCCAGAATTTTGGAACGAGAAACACCAGGCATGCAGAGATAGAGTGTAGGCGCCATAGTCGCCAAGAGGAGTGGGGCCCGGAAAGGGGTGTCTCCTCCTTAGCAGAGATGGGGTCTGAGAGGAAGCAAGCTGTGCCTGCACCGCAGAAAATTTTTCAAAGTTTTTGTGTTGAAATAATGCACTTTTGTGCAAAATTTTCACTTGCTTAATGCACCCAGTCAATAAAAAGAGGGAAGCGGCCACCTCCCCTTTCTGCCTTCCCCTGAATACTCCACCGACGTCGTCATCTAGTACAAATAGCATGTTTTATACAATTCTGTATTGCAACTGCAGGCACACTGTCTTCAAGTGCTATTTCAAGGCACCACGGTAAAGGAAACAAAAAATTTTCAGGTGTTAATCACAAATTATGGGCAATTATTAGTAATAAACTTCTGTAATACATATGCAAATAATAAGAAGAAATATTTTAGATTGTGACCAATCTAGTGTACTCCTCACGCGCATTATTTTCTCCTGTATTCTTTAAAATGCTTTTTAGTTCCTTTCTTTTCACACCACAAATGACGTCATCGGTCACATGACCATTCAACTCTCGGGGGCCGACTTCCTATCGATGGTCCGTAGTGACCATGCGTCTATCCAGCACCGTTGTGGAGATATGGCCGTTTGAAGTTCTTCCAGGAAGGCTCTTCCAGAAACAGAGGTCAGTCGTTGGTCGGTCCTCAATATTACACTAATCTTATATACTCCTCTTCGCTATGTTAAGAACGTAGTGCACGAAAAGTAGAAAATATGGCATGCAACATAATTATAACAATAATTTTTTCATGATTGCATAAGCACAGTTTCAACATGCAGAAGCCCGCATTTATCCTGATTTTCTATGCTGTGTGATTGTGCAATAAATTTAATTTAAAAAAAACCACATTTACGTACATCTGACAGTTCATCCATTACATCTGAATGCAGCTGCATTTAGTTACAAGTGTTGGAAAATTGCATGCAGTATAAAAATAGCTTACTTAAACATTAACGAATACATGATACTAGATTAATGCAAAAATTGCAGAAATGCTACAAGTCTACAGTAATGGAATACATGAAGCATATGTATAGAGGCACATAATTACTAAGCACTATTCCACTTGATTCAGTATTTCGTTGAAGCTGAACGGCTCAAACTGCATGCCGTCACCCTTGTAAAACTTGCTGTTGAATTCGACCCTGAAACAGGAAAATCCACAATAACAGGTACACTGTAAAGTCACAGGATAAAAAAGCAAAGAAAAATAATGGATTTTAAATAATTAATATCAAATAGAAACTAATGCAAACAGAAACTGTGATGAAAAGTCAAAATATTAACGGTTGCATAAGAAACCATATTGTAGTCATAGAAGGTCATCTAAAACATGGGATCACACGGTGTTACCTACCACCCCAACATAGGCCAGGCAGGCTAGTACACAATTTACATACCCCGGAGGGATGAAAGACTGAGTTGAGCTGAATATCTGATTATATACCAAGATGGTTTACCTGTCTGAAGACAGTCACCCATCCAAATATAAACTGGGGCTAGTGTACGGCAACTATGTCAATGTAGCACATTACAACAAAACTGAGATGCACACATGGTCAGTAAAAAATTTCTGTTGCTAACTTACCGTCATCTGCTTCATCTATTACAAAACTTGTTGTTCAAAGTGATGGAATCCAATGTGAGTAAATGAGGACACATGAGTATTTACCAGTGAAGCCTCAAGGTGTGCAGAAATGCTGAGAGTCCCTCCATTATGAGCAGTATGACAACCGTCAGAACGGAGAATGGGGCAAAGACAAAGAATGCAAGAATGCCCGAGAAGTAGCCCAGACTGAGCGTAAAGGGAATCCTCATCACCATGCTCCATAGCACTTCTGACAGCTCTGCACAGAGACACGAGCAAAACATTGTTTCATCGTCTGCAGCTTGAAAATATTGAAAACACATGCGTGGAAATAAATGCGATCAATTACTATACACCAGCGCAAATGGCTCTGTATTGAACTGATGATCTAGGACTACAACAGGCAATCGTAACACACTAAAAGGCATCACAGCAATGTAGGGTACTATATAAAAAATAAAACAGACCTTCAAGCACCACGGAATCAGCAGTAGGGTGAGACATGGCAATTATACAAGACATCAAGTGATTACCTGCTGTTTAGTAATCTCAATAAACAGCCTCACGAAAACTACACGTGAAAAGATAGGCCCAATCTGCCTAAATCAACACTGGTGCTATTAATGAACTATACTTGAAATCATGCTAACTATGTAAAGTTTTGTCTATCGGCATTCGTCATTTTTGCTTAAATGCTTACCAGCATGGGCGAGACTGAGTGCCCAGAGTCGGAGATAAGACGCAGTGTGAGAAATGCAGCCCAGACAAAACTCAATCGTGTGTATTGCCTGGTGTATGAACACCTCGCTGGCAACAAATTCCTGCATCAAACAAATTGGGTTAGCAACTTAGCAGGCATTCACTCAAGCACCTACACAAAAAAAAACAATTTCTACACAGCCACATATACTCGTGCTGTAATTACTTTCAGAGAACGAAATAAGTCAGCAGCCTTCGCACTGTCTGACACTATTGGTTGGGTTGGGATAAGCATCCAGCCTGTAAAAACTAACCCCACATGAGGAATGCTTTCTTGAAGTCAAAAAAATCAACCGCAGTCATCAGTAACTGCCAATAACTGTCAATAACTGACGGTTTGACATCAAAGCAGCACATGTTGACTGTGGGCAAAGACTGCCACCGACATGTGCTGCCCTCCATGTAAAGAAAATGGCTGCTAACTGTTGCAAGAAATCTAAGAAAAAGAGACAAAAAATTTGAGCTAATGCTCACGAGACATGTGAAAGCCTATAGCAGTTCCTGTTCGTAAACTGTCAGTCTCCAGCCATTTCGTTGCAGTTCATTCTTGGAGTGTGCACTGCAGCCAAAAATTGCAAAAATCAACAAACCCCCTTATTTTGGTAGTTGAAGGTCTTTCAAAATCATCCATGTTGATACGACTAAAAAAACTCGTCACTAGTACTTGTAGTGATAAGCAGCATGCCCGTGGTGATCTGCAAACATTTTCATGAAAGATTGGCCAACAATGGTAAAATAGTGACTTTTAGGGGGGGTACCGCTCTTTGATGCCTTCATGCGCAGGTTTCTTTAAAACTAGAAAATCAAGATTTGGAAAGTCGAAATCTAAGTTCAATGCTAAAAATTTTGTGTGCAGCTTCTCCGTGTCTATCTCAATTGTTTACAATGCAATTCGCTTTTGATATATCTCGCAGCCCGAAATTGTGAAAAAAATCAATAAAACCTCTATGTTGACGTTCAAGGTCATCCTAGGTCGTTGAATTCAGTGCCAATCAAAAGCCAGTGTACGACTTTCTATTAGTGATTAATAGTAACCTAGGCCCTATCCTGCACCGTTACTGAGATACAGCGACTTATTGGCTAAAAACCGCAAATTTTTGCTACCCCCTCACTTAGCACCTTTGTTCGGGGTGACCCCCTCCGAATTTATGCAAAAGCTTTACGGTTCCTGAAACTAGAGTCTTCTAGGTAACCAACAGTGAAGATATGGTGATCCAAGTTTGCACTATTTTTGACTGATCCACCCGTGTGACAGATGGACAGACAGAATTGCGATGGCTAAGACTAGTGTTCGAAAATTACTGGTAAGAATGGGAATGTTACCGTTACCGTAAATTATTACCCATATACATTACCCATATTACAAACGGCCTTTAACAGAAGTGCATCTCGCTGAAAAAGTCTCAGAATAGGTGTTAACATACGTAAGTAGACGACTTTGGCACTTTAGTTTCAAAATCAAATTGATTGGACTATTATGGCACTTAATGTGTGTAAAATAAAACTTAAAAAAATAAAATAAAAGTCCATAATTTACCGGTAATTTTGCTTACCGTAATTTACCGTAAGTTACCGGTAACGTTACGGGAGCTTCAAACCCTAGCTAAGACACACTAAAGCAGTAGCTGCTTTCGTGCATAATAAAATATTCAAGCTCAATGGATCAAAATTACTCATCTCTTCAAGGCATTCGCCTTCCCATACAGGCATCACCTAATGAGCCTGACGCAAGAACAAGAACATAAAGAATAAGATATACTTTTGATTTAACATAATATAACACTATGATATTCTGTAGTATTGTTTTCATGTACCATAATGAAAATGACGCTACAAAATGTCATATTGACCAGTTCTGTAGCCAGATTTCCAATGGGAGTTCAATTAACCTCCCTGGGCCGCTTTGCAATAATTCAAAGGGCCTGGGAGAGCATTGTAAACTTCCACAAATGCACTTTTGTACACTTCAAGCTAGAAAATCACATCTGGCGGTCATGATTTTGATTACTTATATGCAATGTTTCCTGATTCTGGCTGACGGAAAAAGGTTCACTCAAACCCATCCAACTCTCCTGGTGACATGCACTAATGGCTGATTGATTCATGTCCAAGTTAACTTCTAGGTTACCTAATCTAGGTTAACTTGGTCGTGAGGTCAAGTCCAGAGGTTAACCTTTGTCACATTTATTCACGTAAAAACTAACCAGAGTTTGCTAATCTGCAAGTTAAACCTCATCCATATAACTACGCCATGAATCAAGCATTTCGATTGGCGGTAGTAGTCATGTGGCTGTTCATTTACAGCCCACTAGGCCTAGAGGCTTATGAACTAAATGGCATGTCTATGGGTAGTAGAGGACACTTAAATGGCAATTAATTTACAGTGTATTTCGACAGGATGCAATAAATGCAATACAACACATCGCAGCAACTGCAAGAATTACAATTTCAATATTACAATCGCGATTATGATTATTACACAAATTTTTAATATTGTCAGCTTTACTGCATATCGCCCCTATGTAAAAGTCGACTGTTCCGCATGAGGCATGCCGTGAGGTCAAGGTCACTTGTGCAGACGACATTTTCACTCACAGCAACATGGCGAATTTCGCACGTAGAAAAAGTGCAATCATATTGTGATAATTTCGCTGATTATAATGATAGAATTCACCATGCACAATGCTGTCACAGTTCTTCGTTTTCTGGTTCATCGATCTACGACCATGAAAGGTTTGCAGAATTTTCTTATTTACACGAGTCAGCTTTGATCTTGCACTAATTGCAGGTTAACCACAAAATCAGAAGGTTAACTGTGTGGGTTATGTTCGAGATAATGAAGGGAGTTAACCTACTGATGTGTCATGAATCAATGCGACAAACGTTAAGTTTTGGAATTACCGACTTTAACCTATAGGTTATCTTTAAGCTAGACACAAATCAATCGGCCCTAAATGAGCAAACAACATCAAATCATGGATGATTGATGAACCTCTTCAACGGGTATCGGCATTGTATAGAGCCGATGAGATGACTGCTGAGACATCGGCGAGTCAGCTGATCTCACAGTCAACAGCTGTTGATCGGTGTCAATATCAACTGCTGAGGAGCTGGCTGGCGACAATGTCTCAGTGCCATCTGCTGTAGGATCATGCTCATCATGTGGATGCTACAAGTACAGCAGCAGCGATAAATAGTTAGAAATTACAACAAAATTCTCTACCAATCCTCCTACATAACTGGACAAAAACACTCAACAATAATAACAAGCAAAAAATAATGTGTACAAATACATCAGCAGTGATTAGTAATCGCAAATTACAACACTTTCTGCAGCTCCTCTTACAGAACTAGACAACAACCCCAGACAACCAAAAGTAGGAAAAAATAATACTATAAATACATTGTGTCTCAAAAAAAAACGGACCCCTGCTACCTTTTGCAATAACTCCAACAGTCCTGGTTCAATAGCAATAGATTTTAACAAAAATAATCGATAGAGAATCAGCACTTAATAGCATGTGTTACTTTGCGAGAAATTTTATGAACAGAGTACCAGCTGAGGTTTTCCTGTGGCACCAACAGTAGAGGCAACTGCACCGCAGTACTCCAACGAATCAACAACGTCAGTTACGAAATCATTAAATGTTATAACGCCAACGTTTGAAGTTGAACGAACTGTTGATTAGCAACATCATAGTCAAAAGTTACAGCAGATGTTTAAAGTGATGTCCTCTTACTCAAACACAGGAACGGAGACGTCTTCTCCATTCGTTGATTGCGTCATGGACAACGGTCTGCCGCAGGCCAGACCAGACCTCCACCAAGCGCTGCTTCAGTTCATCCACATCTAACCTAAGCTGGTACCCCGTTTTATGAAATATCATAAGCCCGTAACACACTACGATATTGAGTACCTTTTGACGATTTTCTCAGCTAATCATTATTATTATTAAACACAGTTTGTTGGAGTTATTTCAAAACGTAATAGGGGTCCGGTTTTTTTTGAGACACAGTGTAGTAGTAGTGGTTTAAACATGGCATAACTGCGTCTAATAATATTCCCGTTGAGTCCATGCACTGGGTAATGTCTGCAAAGTGGAACTTATGTGCATAAGAGAGATGAATGGCTAATGGCCTGGGCATAATTATTGCACATCTTTTACAACAGATAATGTGTAATCTCAGCAAGCTGTGCACCAGTGCGGTGGCAAGGTGTAATGGTCTACATGTTCTATGAAATCAACGTTGTTGCACTACACCATGGCTCAGTTAGTACGTGAATGGGAGACTGTCCGTGGAGAGATAAAAATATCTTGGTAAGTATCCCACCAACCAGATCAACTCAGCATTACATCACCCTTCCTTTAGGGAGGTAAATCATTGCCTGGCTAGGGTTAAAGTGGGGCAGTTTCAGCCGTGTTAAGTGGCAAGTAACAATGTGTGATACCACATGGCAGTGATGCTCTGAAGCTCTGAGATAAGTTCTTTAACCTTTAACCATCGCACAGAATGTACGAACCTGCACGCGATGCTGATGAGAATGCTGGTACAACATGACAAACGGCTTCGACAGCAGTAGCCACAACGCGGAAATTATAACAATGACAAAGAGAAAATACTGCACAATTTGCTGCAACCAAACGGTACATCAAAATATTAGATGACAAAATTAACAACACAGACAATAAGAAAGCTGCAGAGAGTACAATAAGAAAGCAGCCAAAGTTTAAACATCAGTAAACCTGGCATTATACTGCAGACATGTAGCAAAAATACTAAAAAAAGTGCAGTACTATTTCACACACAACAAACAAAGAAATCAATAATTTCTGGATACAAATAATTCTCAAATCTAACAACTTTCTACTGTTTCTTTTTCAAAGGTGACATCATTGCAAAAATTGTGTAAAAATCAACACATGATTATTTTCACTACAATGAAGCTCAGAAGAACTGTACACAAAAGAATAAAAAAACAACAAAATACACAATGACTTCATAGAGACCTTCATATAAAAGCATTAGATGCCTTTTAATACCATTAGCTCTCTATTCTAGTCCCAGCCTAACATGTTATAAGAATTGACCCTTCTTCCTGAAACATCAAAGCAATTATAACTTACATCAACTACTCAGAGTAGGAGATGTCAGAAGAGTTGAATCTGCTTTTCTCGAACAGGACTCTCTATTGTCTAAACCACTGTATCATGACTTCTATTCATTCACAGTAAGTACTGTGATGCATATAAGTGAGTGAGTAGGGTTTAACGTCACCCCCAATACAGTATAGGTCATTTCGGGGATGGCCTTTTCAGGCAGAATGCACACAAACACATAATAATGGAACAGTAAGTTTAACCTTTACAATAAAGAAACAGAAAGTTTAACCTTTACAGAAACACAAAACACGAGAACCTAAAATTGTAAAATTGTAAGAATTCCATTATACGCGTGCATATGTAATTAACATAATGGTAGTTGTAATAATCTTCTCTTTTATCCTCCAGACAGCCATCCATCTTGTATGCATATAAAAAGAACTGGCTGCATAAAACATTATCTCATCACATGAGCTACCATACACATACTGTTGTTCACCAGTTAACATGAAAGCAATCGACATGATAAGCTGCAACAGCAAAGCCAAAAACGCACCTGTTCTGGATACCAGGTGCGACTGCTGCATGGCACTTCTGGATACGTAAACATAAACATGTTGATAAAACCTGTTTGCCACATGCACATAACCTTTGATGCAAGCAATGCCAAATGACTGAAAATTTTAAGCACGAATAATTGAGCACAAATTGACAAAATGAAAAAACAACATTTTTCACTGCAAAACAAGTCAATATCCACACATTCGCCAGTGTGCTAGTTTGCTACTAATACTGACAACAAGGACAAAAACTGTTAATGTACCGGTACTCCAGTTACACTTTTCAGTCATGTGTGTTAAGACTAAGTGTTGTAAGGTGAGAATTTTCACAAAGCAATTTCAAACTTGTAGCTAAGCCGACCGTTGGGGCAGACGAGTTTGTTAACAATATCTGCTGAGAGCAATGAAATTTGCTAAACGATGAATCAAGAGGGAAAGAAACCACGTTTTGATGTTATCAGTTACTAACATCAATAATTATATAAATAAAATTGCCACAATTAAATAGAGATAAGCAAGTTCATCGATAAGTATGAGTAAGCTTACCAATTAACAGATTAGGCGAGCAGCCATAGAAGTCACCATCAATATAGGGATAATCAACAGGAATACTCCACTTTACAAAGATTAAGGCACAGAGATAGCCAAATATTGCCATAAGAAACAGAAGCTGAGGAAGGAACTCGCATAGCACATTCACGTAATGCTTGAAATAACTAAAACATAATGTCATATCATAACAGCTGATCACTTTCCATTAACATATATAACAATTCAGAAAATGCAGTATTTTTGCTCAAATGTTATGGTATTACAAGATTTTCTGTGACATGGTTTCAAACACCTTATTCATAAAAAATGTGCTTCTATTGACAAGTATGATGGACACTTGACATGAAAATAAATCGATTATTGCTAGCATGTTACTAAAACACTGCATGCATTTGACACACACAAATAAAACATGGATTTTTTTAATTTTCTGCTTTCTCTTAAATAAAAACTCACAGTAAATACATTTCAACTACCTGTTCACACAATTTCCTATATGGCCATTATTCAGGTAACTTGTATTACAAGCCTGTTGCATGTTGCCCTTTGATTTAGTATCCCACTGACAGAAAATAGCCCTCCATCTTAATATCTTTATCTTAATATCTTCCTTGACACAATACCACAAGGTCTTCCGTGAATATACTCTGTGTCTGTTTTCACCAATTTCAATCAATGCCAAAAAGCTTGATCCAACAGCATCATCTACGAAGAACTGCAAGCAAATAGCATATTCTAAGCAACAAAACACAGCCAACGATACGAACACATGGTTCCAGATACTTAAGAGCACACCAAGCAGCATCTGAGAGACACCAAATATCACCGATATTTTCTTCTTGAAAGAGTTGGTGTACATTATCTTGTTTTCAGCCAGCTGCCACACCTTCACAGCATATACATCACAAGATAAACTAACAACAACAAAAACACAAACAATATTAAGTTAAAGTATTAAGTAAGTAAGTAAATTTGTATAGTGCAAAATGTTGATGGGAAACATGCCATTTAAGTAACTGATACTATATGGACAATACCTTTAAAGCAAAAATTTATCAGTATCGGCTGTATGCTGATTTACATTACTGGCTGATAACCAACCAATGATGATCATCGATTGATTTTGTACTGTTTTAATGGGTATGCACCAAACTGCAATTTTTAAACAGCATAGTTCAAATGCATAGTTCTACCGGCCATTGTAAAACATCTTTGACACAACAGTAAGCCAGCAGCACTTTCATGGCTGATGGCAGGCAAAATTCTGCTCTTCGCATCAAATCAACTAACTAGTGAAAGTGTTTTGTTTATAACCTAGCACAATGATCAGCTGTTTTGAGCACCAACATAATCATTAATCAATTAACCAATAAAAGGCTAGTGCCTTATTGGTTCATGTCCAGTTTAAACTCACAGTTAACTTTCATTCGACAATTACCTAGTCGCAGCTTTCTTCAAACACAAAATTTATTTATAGTCATAAATTAAATCTGCTGTCATAACTGCTTAACATACCGGATCAAGGCCAAACACATAAGGCTCATTAGGCACGAAAATGCTGCTGTTGCTTGCATCAAGTGTGATGTCTTTGTTAACGGTCAACGTCTTAAGTCTGTTCAATCACACACACACACACACACACAACACATATTTTTGTAGTTCCATTAATCAACACGGTTTGCAATGAATAAAAAATCACAATGGCTCAAGTATTTCTGGCAATATCTACATACACAAAATAATGTTAATAAACACAAGTGATATGCAAACATCTTACCATAATGAACGGAAAGTTTGTCTGTCGGTCATACTCCTCTGGCACCTTCTGTGTTGCACAATCGCAGACCCCACCATGCATTGCACCCCAACCCTGCCCCCAAGAGGTGAGGGGCTGAGTTGCTGGGTTATGGAGTGAACCTGCCTGTAAGGCGGAAACTTTTCTAGTATGAAAAAAATGAAGAATGAGCTTCAGCAATTACTAACCTCGAATCAAATCTTAATGCATCACCTGTTCAGCCAGTGCAGTGGCAAGAAACATATCTTTAATGGCATGTACCCACGGAGGGACAGCTAAGACATACCTGTCTCTACTTGTAATGTGTAACTTTCCTATTCATCAGGAAAACATCTTTAGCCGAATGCCATTTCTGGCACCTAACAAATATATACATATCAATACAACAGGGCTAAGGAAATAATAAAATACAGCTAACAGTTAAAATGGTAAACTTACGAGAAATTAGAATGCCATGACGTCCCAAATATATTCAGGGACTTGGAGAACACATCATTGTAGATAAGCCCTGAATACACTGAGAACAGGCCCATCAGCAGAATGATGTAGCGACCACCGAAGATGATGCGAAATATCTGCAATCAGTAAGTAAGAACAACATAAAATTCCTCTATTCCTCCCCCAGATCTGCTTTCAATGTTTGCTCACTACAAAACAAGAATAATAATCGAGACTAACTATGTGGACTAGACTCACAAATGTAGACTAGACTGGACTTTAGACTATAATACCTAATTGTCAATTCTATCATGGTTGCAGACATGCAGTTTTACACATTCAGTCAATATTATGCAAAACAACAAACTGCCAACGAAAGAAATCAGCTAACAAACGAAAGTAAGCTTGCTAAACTAAAGTCAGTCTAGAAAGCACACTATTAATGACTATTAAAAACAACAAAACAAAAAGCAAACAGTCAGAAAAGTCACACGTCGATATTGTCACAAAACTGACAAAACTAAATGCTTTTAGTTAATAATTAAACGACAAATAATACTGCAGAAATAAACAGTGCAAGACACCTCATTGCCTTGTGTTGAGATGACGAGGTGCTTTTCACGCAGGATCATGTAGACAGCAAACAGCACAAGCAGCAACCCATGCCCCGCATCACCAAACATCACCGAGAACAGGAACGGAAATGTTATGATCGAGAAAGCCGCTGATAACACAGACAATACACATATGGCATATATCCATGACTGACAACATGCAATGTCAAATTGTCAATCAGCTATTTCATTAACAGCTGCATTTTTTAACGACTAATATCAGCATTTTCAGTAAGTGATAAATTTCTCAGCTGCAAATTATAATGCAATAAACCATTTCCTGCCATGAATGATTACCAAAATAACAACAGTAACTAAAATTTCAATGCGTGTGTAAAGCGAAGTCTACTAGATATAACAAATCTTCAATAACAAGCACTGAAATTCACGATGTCATAAATGTTTCAACTAAAATAAAGGACTCCATTTTCTACAATATCTACAATACGATACGATAAAATTTTGCATAATAAAGCTTATATAAAGTAAGTATCACAAGCATACATGTATCATCTATATTCTGTGTGTATAATCAGCCTATAATCCTTTAGGCTGATTATACAGGATTACACAGCACTGCTGTACTTTCCTAAATCCCAAAATATACTTCCATAACTACTCTTACAGCTGACACTAAACTTCCAAAAACATTATTTTTGTGACATGTATTCATTAAAGACAAACGTAACATTAGCCAAAAACTGCATGCATAGACATTCCACTCAAGCAATCTTCAATGAGATCATTTTACCAACAAACTCACGACAATCGGTTACCTGGATTGACTTCCTTGTAGCAAGCCACACCATATGCATCACAGATGACCTGAAAGGCACGCGTGAACTTGTTGATTCGATGGTAGGTCGGCAATTGATCAGCAAGTATAGGATGCAGCAGAGATGATACCTGACTGCCAGCCAACTCCTGTGCATTGTAAACCACTCAACATATTGATATTGCCCACTGCAAACGTAAACACTCAGCCAATATGCTGCTATCACGTGCCTCTAAAATACAGCAAAAATATACAAATCACAGAATTGCACGCGACTTCACAGACATTTGCAATTACACGGAGGAAACCTGACAATTACCAGGATCATGTCACGTCCATGTAATCCTGAATTAGGCTGGGCCTTAGTTAGGCCAGACTTTGTATGCAACATAGAGCGCTACACAAATAGACTTTGATTGATTGATCAGACAAGCCAACAAAAAAATGTCTGTGTTTAACACGAATTTACTTAGCAAATAGCAGGTACAACGTTGTGTGTGTAAATAAAGCATGTGTCATTGAGTCTAGCACATATGACAACTACTACGACTGTCAAACTGTATAAGCCATGTTAACAGTACATGTGTTTACACTGGACATACCACTGTGCTATTTTGTGGAGATTTCAGCTTGGCATACTGGTCACTCCTGAGCCGTTCACAATAATTTAGGCATTTCTATGCCTTTTTCTTTTTCGAGTTACGAGCCCATATGGGACACACAGATGCATGAACAAACAGACAGTTAGTTAACTGTAATGCAGTCAATTATGACAGCTGCAGCACAATGCCTGACAACAATAACAGTAATAACAGTCAACGTACACTGGCACGCTGAAGCACAGACTGAACCTTGCCATAGTCACTGTACGGCAGCCAGCACTCAGCAACATAGTTCTGTCCTTCATTGAGAAACTTATTCATCACCGTGTAGACAGCTTTCAGTTTGAGCACTTTGACTGTCCAGCCACGAACGTGATGCGCCACCGTCTGCAGCGTCCGATGCCGCTGCTCCTTCGACTTGTTCAACACCTAACCCGATACCAGTTACAAAACGATAATTCAATCACAGCCACTCACAAAAACTGTGCTCTCAGTTTTTACACGCAACAGCAGCTACTGCTGTAGCGCACCTTAGCCATCGCAATTCTGTCCGTCTGTCCGACACATGGGCGGATCAGTCAAAAATGGTGCAAGCTAGGATCACCAAATCGTCACCATCGGCTGCCTGGAAGACTCTAGTTTCAGGATCCGTAAAGCTTTTTCACAAATTCCACAGGGGTCACCCTAAGCAAGGGCACTAAATGATAAGGGGTCGGAATCATTTGCGATTTTCAGCCAATAAGTTGCTGTATCTCAGAAACAGTGCGAGATAAGGTCTAGGTTACTACTAATCACTAATAGAAAGTCCTACACTGGCTTTTGATTGGCACCAAAAGCAATGACCTTCGATGATCTTGAACGCCAAAATAAAGGTTTTTATAGATTTTTTTGCGATTTTTGCCTGCGACACATTTCAACAGCGAATTGCGCCAAAATCACTAGAGATAGATCAAGACAGCCTGCATATGAAACTTTCAGCATTAAACGGAGTTTTCACTAGTTTACATTCTGCCTCTCTGCGTTCAAGGAATTCTCTGTATGAGAAGGTGGCGCCATCTGGCGTACGTGAATGCATCGTTCCCAATGTCAGTTGCTGGTATCGGTGTACTTAGATTTTGTTCACAGTGGGCCTTCAAACATGCACCGCTGTCGTGCATTCCCCTTTGCGTTAGCTAGGCTTTCTTGTTTCCAATGTCTACAATATGATACAATGCAGACTTTGCACTTGAAAACTAACAAGCTAGCTATCAGTTTAATCAGGCATATAATTAATATTGCGACACCAAATTGCGGACACATGACTGAAATGTGCCTCGTCATCAGTTGTCAGAATTACCATCACCTATGCAGTAACTTAATGTGCTTTTATCGGAAAATTAGCACTCACAATCTGTAGGTCAGCGATGCGTGCTCCCAAGTTTGCCAACATATCTCGACGTTCCTCCAGTTTTTCCGGGCAAGGGTACACAGTCGCCCGATACCTGTCATTAGAAACGTGTGTTGTGCAGTATGTCATGACTACAACTAGAATATGCACATATTCGACAGTATCGTATAGACGGATTAATTTAAGCAAAACATGTAGCTGTTAATTTCTGCTGTGAATTCAACAAAGCACAATTTTTCATGAAAGCATTTGCATAAAGATACAATAATAAACGCTGCCATCTGCTAGACGTGCATTATCATACAGATTTGCTTCCTGTGACTGACAGTAAATGACGTATAGCATTATGCCTATGCAAGAATAACTTCAGCAACAACAAACAATATCGATAAACATCCAAAACAATATCGATAAACATCCAAATCAATAGATCAATTGGATTGAAACTCACCATATAGCACTAGATATCAGTAGGGCCCACAGTTTTCCACGGAAAATTTTGCACAAATTCACAAATTTCCGCAACTCACCGTGGCAAGATTGTCCAAAGTCCGCAGCTTACTGCGGCCTTCCACTTGTGCGTAAACTAAGCTCTATTCTGTTAAAAAACTTCACTTCTTGGAGGCTGGCATGGTGCTCAGAGTTGTGCTAGCAACATACAAAGATAATTATCAATCTTTTTTCTTTTCAAAAGCGCAATTTGTTAATTAATCGCATTGTGTTTATTTACAATTGTGCCGTATTACGATGGTAATTATTAATAGGGTTGCAGTTTTAGGCAGTTCAGTTTGAGTTTTTCTGTGATATAGTCAGTTTAATCACTTTATCAAGCCGACAATCATACTAGTCATTGGTCATTTCTCAAATTGTGCAAAATTCCGCGAAATTCTGCGGCAATATCAAAATTCCGTGAAAAAGAGCAAATTCCGCGGCTTGGCTCAAAATTCCACAGCCTGCGGAAAACTGTGGGCCCTAGATATCAGGAGTAAACTATTAGACAACTTTGCAACCTTTCCTATGGAAGACCCTAGTTCCATCCTAAGCCTACGCCACATTAACTCCAGAAAAGTGGCGAAGATCAATAGTTGCAAACACCATATATACAACACATATAGCATGATGACTGCTAGTTATTATTAGTGAAACCAAAAAAAACATTAAGATAAAAAATTAGCAATAAAATTAGAAAAAATGTCAAAATGACACGTGACCATGATAGAAAAGTACCATACATAAACGAGATAGCTAACCCTTCACATATCTTGCGGACTTTAGCATGAAGCTGGTCACCTTGAAACACTGCCAGGAAAACCACTTTGTGCGTCTCTTCACCCTGTTCAAACCAACCACATCATAACTACACTGTACAGTATATATATGAAAAATCAACAAGTACGCCAACGTAATGGTTCTAACCAATTCTGCGTGATGTTAAAATGTCACCAATTTTGGACAGATAAACCGTCCTGCTACATGACCAACCACCAAGATCAACTCAGCCTTCCATCACTCCGGCATGAGGTAATCGAGTACCGACCTCTTAGAATGCAGTTAAGCTGGGGGGGGGTAAATTCACCTGTGTCAGGTGCCAGGTATGTAATCCCATGATTGTCAGGGCAGGTGACATTCCATAGATCTGAGATGAATTAATATTAAGAGCTATGGACAACCTTTAACCCTTTTAGAAAGCACTTAACAGAAGTCAACAGTGAATAGCTGTGCAATACCAACCAACCGAACATGAGAGGTCCAACACAGGAACATTACAGAATACAAAAAACCCATTTTGGGGCTGCAACCGACAAAAATTTTTAAAATCCATATATCTCCAAAAATTAATGAAAATTTATCGATAATGAATCGAAATTAGTAGATTAATTTCCATACAGATGACTGAAAACTGCACAATTCAACTACTGGTTGCCGTGACCTTTTGCAAACTAAAGCAAAAATAGTGATGATGATGCAGTCCACAAACTGTGGAGTCAAAACTGATAAAGTGCAGACTGTACTTAGACTATACAAGTACAAATATTGCTAACATGTCTTATGTGATAGTGAAATAAGCGACCACCACTGTTGTTACAATCTTACAATTTTACAATAATAGTTCACAATTGACCGGAAATGCACAGCTAAGTGATGTAAACTATGTTTTTAGTCCCAAATTTTAATCAATTGACAAAAAATTTTTTTGCTCTGTCTCTCTGTCTGTTAGTTAAAGCTATTAATCGGTTAATTAATCATTAATTTATGCAGCCATAAACTATTTATGACACACCGAATGTACAGCAGTAGCTGACCAACCGTGTGAGGGTCCAACACCGGTTCCAGGATTTCAACATGACGCACAAAGATATTGCCGTGCGACGCAAACCACAGCAACCTCATGAACCCACTCAGTCGAGCCATCGGGATTACACCAGCGAGGTACCTAGATGTACAACAGCATTCAGTGCATTTATGCAGACAGGCATACTATTTCGACTTATAACCAACCAACCACATCAACTCAGCCTGGCCATCCTTCTGGGCTAGGTACTGCCAAAGCATACTGAATGGCAGGGATTAAGATGAAGTATATTCACCCATATTGGGTTGCAGACACCATCCATGTGGCAGATGAACTTCACCCATAGCCTTGAGATCAGTTCCCTACACACCTTTAACTTTTAACCTAACCTAACCTAACAATTGACCTTGAACGCCAAAATAGAGGGTTTTATGGATTTTTTGGCGATTTTGGGCTGCGACACAAAAAGTCTCCATCATTCACAAGGTGGCACCACACAACTATCGTTATGCGATCCAGATAGAGAATTCGGTATTTGTATATTAACTTAGCGTGAACACCCCAATTTTCAGCTAAACTACTGAACCAGAACTGCTATAGGCTTTCGCTCATCTCGTGAGCATTAGCTTATTTTTCTTGTACAGCCTGCTCAACACATTAGAGCTCCTTTCATGGATGTGTTACTCCGAGCAGTGACTTGCACTGGTGTCTATCTGTCATGTGGTACTTAATCAGCACACAAAAGCTATTCAAACATGATGTCACAAACCACATATATTGACTATGCAGCAGAAATGAAACGTTTTTACAGCCTATATAATGATTAAAATTTTTACTAATCAAATAACAGAAATTAGTGATTAACTTATCCTTAACATTGATTAAAACATAACATGGTAACTTTCAGTTTTTAGGTGCAGTGTACAAATTCACTTTATTATTATCATTAGTAGCAGTACTAAAAATGAGGATGCACACCTGAGCTGCATGGAGGGTCCGGAGACGGAATCGGCAGCAGCAGTGTGATCGTACGGACTCAGCTCCACGTCCTGCGGCGACATTCCCTGCGACGGCACAGTACCAGTAGCCACGCCGTGACCCAGCGCGCCAGTCACTGTGCCTCTAACCATGGGCTTACCACCCAACACACACAGCCAGCCACCCCGCCACTAGACCACCCAAGGATCACTGGCAACGTGCTAGGCCTCGACCAAGCGAGCGGTTACGATGAAGTGAGCTTGTCAGCTCTGGCAGCATGCACTAATGCACCACCAGCATGCACGACCTCCACCTTCCTTTGTTGCCCCGCATGCATCCTAGGCTCTATCTCCCAGTGCTGGCTGTATTAGTAGTAATCTGTAGTGCCCACAGTTCTCCGCGGAATATTTTGCCAAATACTGCAAGCCGGTTCGCAAAATTCTGCGGCTCACTGCGGCAAAATTGTCCAAATTCCACGGCTTACTGTAGCCTTCCGTTTGTGCATAAACTAAGCTTTATTCTGTTTTAAAAACTTCAGTTTTTTGAGGCAGAAATGGCGCTCAGTTATGCCAGCAACATACAAAGAAAATTATCAATCTTTTTTTCTTTTCAGAAGTGCAATTTGTCAGTTAGTTGCATGATGTTTATTACCTCCGCCAAGGAGGTTATGTTTTTGCCAGAGTTTGTTTGTCTGTCTGCGTGTTAGCAAGATAACTCAAAAAGTTATGTAAGAATCTTTCTGAAATTTTCAGGGAATGTCGGGAATGGCAAAAACTACAAGTGATTCAATTTTGGGTGTGATCCGGAGGGAATCCTGGATTCTGGATCACTTTGAAATTTTCGTTAACATTGCTTTAAATGGGACTACAATGTTGTGTCGAATCAATATGCATGGTGCAGATCTGCGCTCTGAGTGCTTTTCTAGTTAACGATTATGCCATATTACGATGCTAATTATTAACAGGGAGGCAGTTTTAGGCAGTTCAGTTTGATTTTTCTGCATAATATAGTTAGTCTAATTACGTTATCAGGCAGATGATCGTACTAATCATCGGTCATTTCTTGACTTCTGCAAAATTCCACGGCAATATCAAAGTTCCATGGAAAAGGGCAAATTCCGCGGCTCGGCTCAAAATTCCATGACCTGCAGAAAACTGTGGGCCCTAGTAATCTGAATACAGTGCTCAATAAATTCACGTAGGTCAGAGGCACAAAAAGTGACTAACGTGCTGTAGCATTAGTGTAAGCATCTAGCAAGAAATAAGTTAGTAGGTTAATACGAGGAGTTAATCACAGTAAGCATGACCAGTCAACTACGTGACGTAATTACACAGCTAAGACCACACTCAGTTTGTGCTGAGACTGTTTTCGCAATTTTCGACTGCAGTCATACATCATAAAGCAAACAACTGTGTAGTTTATGCAATCTGAGCATGGTTCAAATATGATACCACACTGCCTGGAGTGGAATAAGTTCATACTGCATACTCGCTCATGCACTCCAACAGTGCGGTATCTACTACCATTTATCAAGCAAGTCTTATCTTGTGCAAGTTAATAGTCACTGTAAACAGTGTGCTAAATATACACCGTGGGCCATAAAAAAATGTGCCACTTTACTTTTGTCCATATCTTCGCCAATTATTGACCGATTTTCAAAATTCTTTCACTGGCACACTCTGCAGACAGTTTGCAATAATGTGATTATTATATATCCCACCATACGATAAACGCGTTTCTACACTACCTTGTGAAATATAAATGAAAGCAGAAACTAACAATAATAACAAACATTTAGGTAAATGAAAAAACGCTTCAGACTAACAGTGCGATGAATGACTCATATGACACTAGACCGTGTTATATACACACAGACCATTCACTGCAATGTTGGTCTAAAGTGTTATTTTTCAATTTTATCAAAATGTTTATTTGTTATTATCTTTATGTATGCATATTTCATTAATATTTCACAATGTAGTGTAGAGACGCATTTATGGTGTGGTGAGATCTATAATAATCACATTATCGCAAATTGTCTGCAGAGTGTGCCAGTAAAAGAATTTTGAAAATCGGTCAATAATTGGTGAAGATATGGACAAAAGTAAAGGGGCACGTTTTTCTGGCCCACCCTGTATGTGTAGCACTGCAGCTTATGTGCAGTTAATTCAGAGCTGTCATCTACAGGTTAAATACACTAAATTTGCACATCGCTGCAACATATCACAAAAACCAACAACTATCACTGAGCATATACAGAAACACAGCATCATTTCTGGATCAAAATTAACACTATGAAACCAACACAAAACATCTATGTGCAACTTCTTATTAAAATGATCTAGTAAGACCAAACTGCAGTACTAACACAGTACTATCACTAACAAAACTAGTACCCATAATATCTGGCAAGCTGCAGGGGTAACTTGAATAAACAAAATTGCACAGAATTGGAAAATGCTGAAGATAAAAAATAACTGGCAAATTCGAGAAAGATGTTAAATTTGCAAAATAACTAATACCTGATTTAGTATTAGCAAAACTGGCATGCAATGCAAAAAACTAGAAAAACACCAAAAAAGCAACAGAACATGAATGAAGGGTAAAGCCTTTGCCATCAAGCTACAAAAATAACCGCTCCTGCATGGAAATACAGTCTACAACTCTTACAAGTACTGAACATCTTTACAAGACCACCGAGATACATTACCTCAGTACTCTCTTCAGAGAGCTTAACAACAGAACAGTTAGCCAAGTACTAAAAAGTGCAGTAAATTAATCTTTCACTATACTACACTGTGCTGCCATATGGCACATGCAAATAAATAAATGTAAATAATAAACGAACCGGCTTATTATCTAGTACTCAACCACTAGTAAATGCTGATAATCTATGACTGGAAAAAAACTTAAGAACAATTTGTTCAGATTTTCAACTCACTGTGACACTAACCATCAATGCAAATTTCATGCATGTGCATATTATATTACACAGGACTTCACATTTTACTAACTGCATTTCAAATAATATAATAATTTCAGTTTTCTAGAGATAACGTAAAATGTAGCCACTATGGTACCTTTATCTACAGTTGGCAAAAAAGCTAAAAAAATATATGTACTACTTTTATTTTCATAAATATGGTGAACGTACGTGTTCAAAGAATGGCTCTGTATAGCGGAGTACATAGTGTAGCTCCTGCAGCTCTACTAAGTTTCGTTCAAGAGTCTCGACTCCGTTATTCATTTCCTTCAAGTCAGCTTCCATCGACTCAAACGTTGCCTGTCACACCATTCATTAGCAAAACAATAACAATAGGCAATTGCAAATGCATGTAATTAACAGTAGCTTATAAAGATCATCTCAAATATCAGATAAAATAACACAAAAAAACAGCAGGAGAGAGTCGCCACTACTGAGTGAGTGAGTAGGGTTTAACGTCCCGCCCGACACAGTATGTCATTTTGGAGGCAAAATTGCACATACACATAATAACAGAACAAAAAGTTAAACCTTTACAGAAAGCTTAACCTTTATGAAACACAAAACACAAATAAACGACGGAAACCTAAAATTGTAAGAACTGCTAATTATAATTGTGCATACGTATCAAAAATGGCAGTTCTAATAATCTTCCATGTCTTCCTCCAGACAGTCATCAATCTCATAATGCTATCATAATGAAGAACAGGGGGCATGTCGCCACTACTGTTAACTACAGAGGAAAACATGGTACTACAAACCTCTTCTTCTTGCAATGCTGCCACTTCTCAAGTAAACACAGTACTTACTACTAGATATGCAAGCACATACCAAAGTTCAAATATAGAAGTCACAACACAGAAGTTTTTTGCAAAAACGTGCAAGTGCTAGAGTAAAAATATCCTAAAATTTACACAATACACACAAATTCACAATGTAAAAACCAACACCTTTACAAACATGCTAATGCAATGATATGCACAATGATGTCAACAAGTACTACTGACAAATGGCAAATGCAATTTAAATTTTAACACCAGTAGTACACCACCGAATATTGACATCAGTGGAAAATCTGACCTCCAGATCAACTATATCGCGAGGGGCAGGTGACTCCTCGATGCCAGCTGGTTCACGAGCAGCGATGTCACTCTTCTTTAGTTCACGTTCAAAGAACCCTGCCAAGCAGTCATTCGACAGTAATTTAGCTCTCAAAACATCCTATTTAGTCAATAAACCACATATTATAAAACTCAGAATAATGAACAAAAAATAATGTTTAAATAAAACCTTTTTAAAATGATAATGACATATTCCACCTTTGGAAAGTTTGTTTAATAGGCACTTTATAAATTTACACATAAGTTATTTTTATCAAACTTTAAAATAAAACATACTAAAATAATAATGACAAATTTTTGGTCTTAAAACTTTGTTCAAAAAGCACTGAAGCATTTCATATTTACACATTACAACTCTTTTCTAGTTAACACTAGAAAGCATGCGTATAGCTTTATACAACACTTACTCAGCTGTCGTTCCATTTCTTCACAACGCCGCAATTCAGACACAAACTGACGTTGAAACATGTTCACTCCTTCATTCAGCTGAAATCAATCATAAGTTAAGTGATGAGATACATATACTCCTAGCATTTTTGTACTAAATAAAAGTTTTAAAAACTAAAACTAACCCCACCTAAGTTTAAATATCTGTCTTTTTATTAGTGCCAAATTACACATTGGCAATTTACATGGTTGCAATTGTACTAAAACAACTGTAGGCCTACAATGAAACATACGCATTGTTGAGCTAAACCTTCAATGTCTGCAAATAAGTTGCATTCATCTAGGTACAATTCTGAAGTACTTATTACTGTCATTAAAATCAGTCTGCACCCTATAGCAAGCAATACTTTCAAGCTGTGACCAATACATGTGAACACTTTGCCACACCCTGTAAATCATAATCACCACTTACATGCACAATATGCAATAACTAAAAACAAGTAATCTGAGCAAAGCTCATGAGACACGTGACAGCTTATAGCAATTCCTGTCCACAGGTTGTCCTGGTCTATCTCCATCCATTTCATTGCAATTCACTGTTGAAGTGTGTGCTGCAGCCGAAAATTGCAGTTAAATCACTAAAATCCCCTATTTTAAGGTCCAAGGTCGTTCAAGGTCATTAATGCTGAACTATTAAAAGCTTGTCAGCAGTTATTGTTACAGTAATCAACAAATCTATGTCTATCTGCAAGCGCAAGACGAGACAACAGCGATAAAATAGCGACCTTTAAAGCTCTTTAACTTTTGTGTTTTTATTGCTTTGGTAGTTTTGTTCTTGGTATGTTCAATTGCAGTTTGTCAACTGTGTGCAATAAACGAATATACATATATACATACTGCTTATAATTTGACTGTAGAAACAAAAATGCAATTTACTAAGACTCACAAAAAACAGTAACACACGAAACCTACATCTTTAAACTGGACAATACCAAGTTCACCGAGCTGTGATACACAAGAATATGCAGCATCTGCTTGCAGATACATCTGGCATAAAACCATGTCCTCACTTCGGAACAACGATCCCATCTTGTGACTTCAACAATTCTACACATTGAAGCAAACCTCTCTCTACACATTTACAATTATTTAAAAAATTTTATTTAGTGCACAAATGTGAAACAAATATTTTTACAATGTGTTTGGTTTTTTTGAGTTTAACAAATTATGTTCAGTTTATTCTGTAGGTTAACTTTCTCACGGACATTTTAAAGCTTGCGTTTGGTATGCTTTTTATGTCTGTATAACTTAGGTTTATTGTTTGTCTTACCTTCTGTCTGTCTCACTCTACACTGCTTTTGTGTGAATAAAGATTATCAATAATCACAACCATAAAACCCCTCGACAGTTAACAGATTGCACAACATCTTAATTTTGTCCAAAAGGCTGTTCTGGCAAAAAAAACAGAAAGTGTTGTACTCATATAGGTCCACAATTAAATCTAATGTCATGGTCTAGTTTATTTTATTTTCAAAGTTCAAAACTGCTTGACACTGCACAAATCTACCGTAAAACTTCTAATAAAGGCCGGGTCCCCAATAAAGGCCAAATCTCTATTAAATGCTGTGGGTTTTTGTCAAATGTACAGATAAACGCCAGATCTCAAATAACTGCCAGGTCTCCAAGAAATGCCGGTCCAAAACAGATGTCGGGTACCATTGGGAGAGATCATTTAAGCATTAATTTCCTTGACTGATGAGTACCAGTAGTGATTTGCAGCATTACCCATTTTAGGAAACGAGTACTCGGTTGCAATTACCTGGGTACCCAGACCAGGTTTCAAAAACGACACTTCAATGATACATGCATACCCAAATTAACCAATATTTTTCACAACACTATCCATTCTTCGTATAACGTATTTAAATTGTGTTTACGATATCAAATATGCATACATCCATCAACAAAATGGCACCTTTATTTCAGTGCAGAATGTCGCAAAAAAGATTACACGAAGTGTGATTTTTATCGTTTTTGTCAGTATTTAGTCCAAGAACCAGTATCAATTACTCGGATTTAGGATCAGGTACAGTGGCGTATTTAGGGGGGGCATGATGCGATGGCCCCCCCCTTTGGCCCCAACCATGAAAATTTTTTACAGGCTACTTTAAATGAAAAGATGCGTTTTTTGCCGTTTTCCAGCAAATTTCAGAAAAAAAAATGGGCGAATTTGCAGCTTAAATTGAACGTACAAAAGCAAAAAGTGTTTCAGCTTCAGGGGGGCTTTGCCCCCTGGCCCCCCGACCAGGGACTCTGCCCTGGACCCCGCTGGGGGCTCCGCCCCCAGACCCCCATCATAGGCTCACACTCTGCGCGCTCGCCATGGCCCCCTCCCTTTGCCAAATCCTAAATAAGCCACTGATTAGGTAATAAATTTGGGAACCAAGTCCAGGTGCCTGTTTGTTGCTACAAACCACTAGGTACCAGTATTTTGCCATTTGCACAAGATACAAATAAACGCCAGGTCTCCATTAGGAGTCTCTATATAAACGCCGGGGTTTTTTTTGTCAAGCGTACAAATAAACGGCAGAGGCGTTTATTAGAAATTTTACAGTAATTAGGCTACTATGACAATTAATATTATTCACCTACAACTCTACTTACTGGAAACATATTTACATACATCCATTCTTAAACTAACCAACTTCGATTCATGACCCCGTAGTTCCAAATATTACGTGAAAAACCACCCAGAGCCTACAATATATTTTGGGTAGCACTAATTGCTGAATCGTCGCCGATGGAGCATACTAATTACTGCTGCCTATGGTGCAACTTTAAGCGGTTGAATCGGCGCCGATGGAGCGCAATAATATTATAACTGAATAAGCTGCATCAACAACCTATAAAACTAGACAATTCATTGATTACTGTTACTCCATCAGTAATTAGTATGCTCCATCGGCGCCGAATCAGCAATTAGTGCTACCGATATATTTTCGAACCCCTGAAATATCTCAAATACTTCAATTAAGCCTCTACAAATACGTCTTGTTCCCAACATAGCTGTGCACTCTGAATTCTTATTTCGCTATTTCCAGCTGTCGCGTTGACGCCGCAAGATGCGCCAAAGCGAAAACTTCAGTAAATGAATAAATACGATAGCACTGAATGTACACAAAAGCAAATATTAAGAAAACATACGAAAACTGGTAATGCACGGGTGATACACCAATATTAACCTTTATAAACAGAAAAAAATCTACATAAACACGGCCAAAAAAACTTTTATTTGATCACCTGACAAACTCACACGCCCACTTCCGCCTTTCAAACTAAATAAGTAAAATTTCGCGGCAATTACGCGCCCACTCCCATTGGATGTCTCAACTGTCAAATTCTCAAGCCCTTCGGCTAACGATTGGCAAGGATAACGAGCTGTAGACAGTGGCGTAGCCAAAAATGTAAATTGGGAAAACCTCTCCTTTGGATGATAACGGTGGATACGGCGATGACGAGTTCTTATAGGGTGCCAATAGTAGCCATGTCTATCTGCGTATCGTGTCCTAGCGTTGATTGTAGCTTTCGACACAGCAGCGTCACATGTATAGCGTGTATACACTGTCCCAAAACCGTCCCACTTTGTGATTGTCTATATCTTCGCCAAATATTAACCAATTTTCAAATTTTTACTGGTACATTTCGTGGACAATTAGCAATAAAGTGATTATTGAATATCCAGCCACACGTTAACTGTGTCGCTACACTACCTTGTGAAATATAAATGCAAGAAAAACTAGCATATCATAGACAGCAAGCTGTTAGTAAACAGAATACGTTTCCAGCCAAGAATGCACTAAATGATTTGTACAATGCTAGACTTTGTTAAATATGTTTCTTTGGTTATCTGGCGTATTAAACGATATGAACGATATGTTTGTTTCTGGCCTTTGTGGTTTAACAAGCCTACCGTTTCATCCACAGTGATCACGTTCTCTTCAGTACGTGTATGCTTCAGTCTGCTGGTTTCATGCTTTTGGTCGGTGCGGCATATTTTCCAAATCGCCGCTAATAACATTTACATCTTTCCCTGTTGCAGTTTATCTTCAAAAATTCTGCCAGTATTCTCTGAAAACCGTATTTTTTGAACTGGAGAAGCTCCTTATCAGAGCCTTAATTGTTTCTACTGCTAAATGGCACCCTACATTACTGGTATATCGTCACTGCATTAAAAACTAGAAATTTGGGGGCAAAGCCCAACGTGAGTCCGCCGGGCGCTCTAAGTCCGATTGGGGGAAATTAGGGGGAGTGAAGAGGGG
>Ga0209367_1000595_pt1 | contig 37804 bp, 28 predicted proteins | sample WorMetLIZISLAND2_FD_187412 | JGI IMG/M metagenome (GOLD analysis project Ga0209367, IMG submission 187412) | Marine gutless worms symbiont microbial communities from Max Planck institute for Marine Microbiology, Germany - Olavius geniculatus... ...
TCTTTTCCCCTTTCCTGCCTTCCCCTCCCCTTAGAAGTATCCCCCCTTAAATTTAGCTAAGGGATCTGGGGGAGTGCTGTAAGCTCCCCCAGCGGGGTCTGGGGCGGAGCCCCAGCCGAAATCAAATTTGGTGCATTTTCAGCCTTAAAATGTGACATCTCGTGGCAACAATTTGAATGACTTTCCTGAGAATTAGTTGACCAAATTTCATGCAGTTTACACAGTAAATGTATATAACAGTCATTAATAGACCAATAAATCTAACACTTCTCCACTCTAGCAACCTTGCATGTTCTATAACACACTTGAACTGACAAAATTATACTCAACTGATGAGTCCAACTGATAGTCTAACAAATGTTTCTTTACTTGCCTACGTATACATATATTATGCTTAGTTTACGTGTTGCTATTAAAAATCCATTAATCAACCAAAGTCTACTGCAAGCACACACGTCCTATGTCTCATCAGAAAACTACAGTAACACAGCAAAAAGAACACAAATTTGACATTTTAGCTGTCTCACGTTTAATCAAAGGTACCATTTACAAAGAAAAAACTGAAATCATAAATCCTTGGCGGGGGTCCGTAGACCCCCAACCCCCCTAAATGACGCCCCTGATCAAACATATCCACACCACAACCTGGCTGAAAGCGATTACGCTAGTAAAGAGAAAAAATTTATGTACTGGTATGCATAATCATTTTAACGACAATTTTCTAAGTGTAGCTTCAACGACCTAACACTGCTGGTTGGCAACAAAATGGGAATATGGCCTATAACAAATGCAAAGCCAATCTCAGAGCTATGGAGCGTCACCTGCTGTATGGGATCACACAGCATTACCTGCCACCCGACACAGGAGAATGTGCCCCACCTTAACACCAGCCAGATAGACTGGTACTCGATTTACCTACCCCGGAGGGATGGAGGGCTGAGTTGATCTAAGTGACTGGTTACATAGCGAGATGGTTTACCTGCCCACAGGCAGTCACCCATCCAAGTATTAACCCGGCCCGGTGTAGAGTAACTTTGTTGATCAGATGAAACGTGTTACTGCTACGCCATGTCACCAACAAGTCCTGCGCCAGCGATTCTCAAGAACAAATGCAGCATCTGAAGAGGTAACTCACTTCTTTCAGCAAGTTTTACCAAACACTGATAATGGTTTATTTTTAAAATTCAGCATCTCAGTCTGTCTACAAGCCTAGGTTAAAGTGTGTCTTATTGCATCTGTGAAAGCTCTTCAAGTAACAAATGGTAACCAAGAAAATGCATTTTCTTTAGCAATTAACACTGCGAGCTTTCAATCAATAACAATTAACTGGTGGCTAATTAATGCAAAGTTAACTATTAGAAAGTATTAAATCATTGCCAGCTGTAATTTATTTAACATAACAGAGTAAATTAAAAGAAAATAACAGTCTAAATGCATGCATTTCAGGAAGTACGTGATTTACGTGATTCCATGATAATTGCAAACTGTTAGATCATCATCATCATCTTAACAGACCTGACCACGGATGCCACGCCTCCCACTACCAGTGATGCCGGTCGACTCAGCCAAACCACTGTGACCCAGTGCCGACTTCGGGTCAAGGCCTCGATAGCCAATCCCGTGGAAGTTGTTCTTCTGCTCAAAACTGATTGGACAGATGTCTTTAGGTGCAAAGGTCACATCTTCATACAGCTCATCGGGAGACTCAGCCTGACATTCCGCGCAACAAAACTTATCACAACTGATAGTCTGAATAGTGATTTTGAAGAACAGTTATTCAAATTTCATCACAGTTCATATCCCATTATGTCAAATTTCCACTGCATTAAACTTCAATAAGCTAAACCATGAACCTAAGGTCAAATCACCAATCAATCAAACACATATTTCAGATACTGATAACTGTATTTGTTCTGCTTTTAGTGTATTATTTTTCTCATCTTCAAAGCTTTGTATCAAGGTTTACATATATGTCTGCAAGTTTAACATCGAATCAGCTCAACAGCCAATTAGGTCAATCTGGAAACTGTTCAGCCTAAACTGCATCCAGAAAAAACTTAAAGGAAAGTCCTAGAATTCATCACAAACCTAACATACACACATTTTAAGTGTTCCAAATTCTTAAATATATCTCACCATCAATTAAACCAGAATATGAGATCACATGAAATGGATATACAGCATGCATACAAATGAAAAGCAGTAACGTACACTACAGCAGTAATAAATTAACTAGACAGCAATGAATAGCATTATTACAGAATGTCAAACTAGAGCTAAACCTGTGATTCATCATTAGCATAGCCTGGAGGCAATGCACAGCCATAAACTTTCTGTCTAGCACCCACAGTAGCAGCTAAAAACCAACACACCAAAAACTTCACATAGAAACAAACAAATGCACATAGATAAGAACAAAATAACTTCAATTTTCTAGCCAGAGCATTCCTGCTTTAGTTTATGGAAACAGTGCTGAAACATTTCGAAAATGGTGCAGCAGCATTTCTTACAATGAAGTGACCATTGCCAACCAACACCCTCAAAAGCATCAGGAAAAATGCTGCAAAACTGGTGCCCAAAAACTTGCTAGTCCAACAACTCCAGGTTAGACCATATACAGCAAATCTCACTTTGTAGTTTCTGTACATTTTGACGTCATTCCTACCTAATCAATGGCGTCAAAGCACTCAATGCCATGCAGTGCCTTTGGATACACTTGACTACAAAAAAAATATAAAGATATAATGCTAGTAAAAGTACTGCTAAAGAATTTATCATGTAAGATCATGCAAAATATTTCAGTTAAACAACAGTATGATAACCAAGGAAATGCTTGTTAGTACCTTGTTTCTGCCGTCGTTTTTTTCTGATCCGTGGACCAATTCCCTGACCTTCTTTCCAGCCCAGTTTACACAGCAGACGAATTCCAATGGTTGTCCTACACTAGCAAAGCAAAATAATAAATGAATTACATCATCTTAATCATGAATTTCAATATACAGGTTCATTTAAACTTCTTAAGCAACGATGTCAACTAGTTAACAATTTACTAAGCAACTAAGACCTTACCTTCCACATTTCCACTTTTCAACAACTTATTAACAGATACAGATTTGTAGATCAGCAGTCTGTTAATCTAAGGAAGTTAGTACAACATAATGTGAAAATCTTAATATGTACATCTTGTGACACACACTTTCAGTAAAAGTCATGAGATCTACATCCGCTGCATTGCACTGGTATTTACTGGCAGAATATGAGTATCTTGCTGATTACAAGTGACTGGCAAACAGGTAAGACGAAATAAATATCAACGATGATAATGTCTTGTCATAAACACTGGATGAAAGTACAAGAAAGTCATACTGGTAAGTGACTTACCTACATCTGCCAGCATAAATCTTAACAACTAGATTATGTTAACTTTTGGATGGGTGGCTATCAGCAGACAGGCAAACCATCTCAAAAAGTGACTAGCCACCCGAGCAACTCAGCCTGGCCATCCCTCCGTGAATAGGTTCAATAAGCACCAGCAAAAACTGTGGTGTAAACAGGCACAGTGCACACTGCACAGTACAACAGATCTGTAAGCATAAATCCATCGTCTCACAGTACAAAGCTGGTATCTGGCTGAGAACGAAAGCTAAGAAATAAAAATCAGCATCAATTATTAATTCAGGATGGACTTTTCATATTTTTGGAATAGAAATAAATGGCATGACCACATAGTTTTGGAGTTGAATTCAACATAAACAAGAACATACTTTCTTGGCAGTACAAGATCGACAAAGACTGATTCAGCGCCTGCTAAGATACTCTCTCCTGCCAATGCCGACGATATATCAGCTTTACGTTTCCGTTCTCGCTCGTTCGACGCAAACTTCTCCTTTGTCGCAATGACTTTCGGTGCAATGCCAAATTCACTGAGATCCTGCAACGTGATGCAAACTGCACAGTACAAATAAACCAAAAAACCGGATTTTTTTCACAAAAATAACTATTACTAATAGCTTTGCATGGGTGACTGGGGTAGTGGTACATCTCCTTGCTGCACATAAAGCAAAATCAATCCATCAAAACACATTTATATAGTGCCATAACTCAGAGGTGCATAAATTGACTGTTTATGCCAATGAATGGCTACCAGCAATACGGTACCACTACTGCACTTGCCACTTTCAACAATGATTCATTCAAAGTATATGAATCTGGCTCACGTATTGTACATAATAACAACAAAAATAATACCTCACACCACAGCCAAGAGTGTTAAATCACAGCAACATCTGTTAATCATAATAACTGTATGGCTTTTATTCTATTCTACAAGACTTACAAATCAAACTGACATTAACTTTGAACAGTTTGTACAGCTGCTAAAACACTTTTGTTTGGGTGTTGAGATTTTGTCGTATTGTGGCTAATTGTTAACCTGTGCCTTCTAAACTATGTTACTTACTTACTTACAAACCATAACTAAACTAGAAGGTGCTCGTGAGAGTGCATATCTCCACCAAGTGAAGTGATATAAACACCAGAAAAGGGGAGGCAGAAGGAAGAGCCACTTTGCTGCAGGGGAGGGAGGTTAATGTAACAGCCAGCATTGCTGCTTGCACTGTTGGTGCAATGACGTCATTGCTATTATTAGTCATTGTGTACACAGACAAACACACACAACAATGAACACACAGAATGACAAACAGAACGACCAATCTCATAATCTCTTCCAATGTTCGCTACGTTCACACTTGGCAGAGATAATTACAATATATCAAACTAGTGGAAGGCACAACCTCTGCCAACTATTGTGTGTACTTGTATGCACTTCTACATGTATGTCTTGTCTATCTGTTTGCTTATGGGCCATTCTGCCTAAAGTGAATGAAAAAATGATTAAAACAATAACCTCTTCATCCATAAAGTCCTCCGGTTTCTGTTGCATGCTGGCATCAGAGCGTTGGGACTGAGATGACACAAATGCTTTTGGTGCCCATCCTATGACAAATAGCATCAATGCATTTATGTCAACAGTGTTCATGGCCTGAATTATTGGACCTTGAGTATTCACTTATAAGGCCTGACCCATTTAAGCAACTATTTCCAGCGAATGGTCAGTTTTGCTGACGTTATACCCACCAGGCTACCAGATGGGGTGGATTATATGAACTTTTTAAAACATCAGCTAAAACTGCGAGCTGAAATGAGAGAAATGGGATAAGTATCACGATGTAGAAAATCAAAAAAGTTGACTGCACAAAAAAAGACTGGGAGAGATTATTTAACCAAAAAATATTGTCAAGAATCAGAATAAAACATAAAATGACACAAAGGCAAAAACCATATAAATTAAAAATCCGACAAAGTCCGAAAATGAAACATGTAGTCAGTGTGCAGAGTGTTAGACTGAGCCACTGAACAACTGCCCTCACCTTCTTTGCTACCAACAGTATTGAAGTATCCAGCAGAAAATCCACCAGTGAACGCTCCATGAAACCTGACCCGACCCTGAGCATCCCGCACGACCTGCTCATGTAGTCCCACTGGCTTCCGAACAACAGCCTCATCTGAAAAACAACAAAAATACGGAATGTTTAGTTTTTTAACATGCTGACAGAACTGGAGAGAAAAAACCTGTGTTCCACACATTCAGTTTATTAATTAACAATAAATCTGGAAACAGTCAATCTGGAAAAACCCGCATAATTGGTATTCCAAAGTACCACCACTCCAAAGGGCCACTATGGTTAAGGATAGGGTTAGGAGTAAGATCAGGATAGGGTTAAAGTCAGTATTAGAGTTGCTTCAGCATTTCGTTCTACAATTTCAATGTCGTCTAAAACGGTTTTTTGGCTATTTGAAATGACAACACAAACTGACCAATCGGTTGCATCGATGAAGGCAGGGCCAGTGGTACTGGACTGGAGCTAATGTGGATACCTTCAGCACAGGTGACAGTGGCACACTTGTTATCAGAGGGCATCTTCTGTGCCTGGAATTCAGGCATAATAATCACAAACTACTCTAACTGACACAACGTATATACTTATATCTGCAAACCGTTACTAACAATAGCGTATAAATCTTGAATTTGTCAATGCCTAGAAGCCATTAATTTGTCACTGAGACCCGCACTGACAATATAATTTCATTTACACAGGAGAGCAGCATTTCACTAACCGACGTCGTACGTTGGCAGCGGAGTTCCAAAAGTGACGAAAGTGTCATCTTCGTCATCGCTGCTATCCCGCTTACGCGACATTTTCTATATCCAATGCTGTCACTCAGGCATCGTACAAATTATACTGCTGCTATAACGTAGTGAATGAACCGCTAACAAACCAAAACTACACCTATTATCGCTCACTCACACTGTGTGTGTGATCATAGAATAAAATAGCGGAAAAATTAGTGAACTTGCAGAGATGGGTCAATTTGTCGAACTTTTTTCGACATCGATATTTTAATCTCGTTAAACTAATATCAAAATTCGGGATTCCAAACTCGGAGCCTTTTTGCCAAAACTGGATTACGGATTTAAAAAGCCACCAAACCCGGGTTTCGGGTCGGATTCGGGTTTGGTTTAGGTTTTGTTACATTTAGGCTTTACAAGTAATTTGACCATATGATTTGAGCTAATGCTTACTCGACGCTCGACAGCAAAAGTTTTAACGGAAAAAGTCTCAGTACTGGTTTTAATTTCAGATGGCGTTTATATTACGTTTAGTTGAAATAGAAACTATTGAATTGGCGGGCCGCGGGCCAGACTTCCACGAAGAGTCAGAAATTAAAATATTAACATGCATCTTTTATTTTAATTTGCATTAAGATACCCGATATGCAGTTTTTTACGATAACATTTTTGTGCCGCTGCGTTTACACCCACCTGCATGGCAGAACAGCACTACAGCAGTTTTTAACTTGCTGAGGTTTGGTCATGACCACATGCTAAAAAGAAAAAAAGCAATAAAATTATTTGAGCTAACCAGTTACTTGTTTTATATCATTGGCCCATTCGTGCATTTTCTCATGTGATCGAGATCGAGGAATGTCGACTGTCGAGGTACAAAGATAGTATCGAAATTGAAATTGCGATATTGACCCATCCGTAAAACAAAATGACATTTTATCTATGTAGTTGTTGCGTTGTTGTTGTTGTTGTTTACAATAACATAATATATTTTGTGTTTTGCAGCTTTTCACGGCGTTTATTTCAACTTCAATTCTTTACTGACAAAATTCATCGCATTTTCGATATTTTTCGCCAATGTCACGGTCACAATCTGCAGCGTCTGAGTCTCAGGACATGCATGGTCAGTAGTCAGTACATTTCTGAATTGAAAGTGGGCGGAGTACTTGCCCCGTGGTGCACAGCTAACATACATATGACAGAACCTTGGACAGTGACAGAACCAAGTGTAGCCAAAAGATTATACTGCTAAGAGGCATTGAACCCAAGGTTGGTGGTGACAGTGTTTGGTTATTTTGAACTGCTGACACTGGTAAAAATGGTGAAGATACTTGTCGTATTTTTATTTAACATTTACGGCAAAAATTTTCACTATTTGTGTTTTTTTTGTGTGTTTATTAGTGCTTGATTTATTGCTGGATTTATGGATTGTTGTATTTACTGTTATGTAACTTTTCTACAATTAATGGCTGCAATCTCATTGCAGAATAAACTTATTTTGTTTTATTTGCAGGTCGAATGTCCGATCACGAATCAGCTGATGCACAAGAGGTTTGTGTGTGTGTTTTTTTACACATTATTAGCCAACTGTACTTGAAAGTAACAGTTGAGCTATTGGCATGGTTGTTGTCTGTCTGTTTGTTTGTCCATCTGTAACAGATGTACCCTGGCTAACTGGTAGGTTGAAGAGAAAAACTTTTTGCAGGAATAATTAGCCATGTGTGTGAAACTCACGCTTGCGAATTTTCAGCAATCTAGTTTAAGGGGAACACTTTCAAATTGGGCGTTGAATAAAGGGGATACGAAAAATTTGCGTTTTTCAACAAAAAGTGGCCATATTTTGAAAATGGTGTAAGATACGATCAAAGTTACTATTAATCACTAATAGGAAGTGGCATATGCCCTGTCAGATTAGATGGAAATCATTGACCTTAGATGACCCTGAAGGTCACTGACAACCAGTATGGTCACTTAGTCAGCTATCCTAGCAACAGCTGGGCTTCTTGTTTTATCAGTGGGCAGTGGCATAGATTTCATGTTGGTAGACTAGATGCATGCTTTCATAAAGTGTTGGAACCAGTACTCTCCAGACTGATTTCATCTATTACTGGACTTTTTATCAGACTTAGTTCTTTGTAATTCTTTATTCACAGCTCTAACATTTTAAGATCAGATTACAATTTGTTTATCACTTTGGGCACTTCGCTAATTATATTCTGATCATGTTATAATTGCCCAGCACTTTATGGCTATTTTAATACTGTGATAGAAAAGTACGCATTTGGCTACTTACATTGGAAACTCGATATGTAGTTGATTGTTGTTTTTTCATACTGTAGAGAAAGAAAGGTGGTTGGCCGAAAGGGAAGAAGCGCAAACGAACTCGTGATCTAAATGCACCCAAACAGCCGCTGACTGGCTATGTTAGATTTCTGAATGACAGACGCGAGAAGATTCGAGCTGACAACCCAACTCTCACATTTTCAGAAATTACAAAACTACTTGGAGCGGAGTGGACAAAGTTGCCAGCTGATGAAAAACAGGTTTTACTTTTGAAGATAATATAATATTGGTGGATGCCATTTTGTTTTTGTCTTTATAATTTCTGTGCAGTATGCACTGTGTGAAAAGTGATAGTGGTCGTGAATTTGTCAACAGTTGAAAAATCATCAAGAGTCAGACTATTGTAAAGTAAGGGGGTATAGTTATTTTTTCAGTATTCATTGATTTATTCATTCACTTATTCATATGTGGTCTGTTACCAGCGCTACCTTGATGAAGCGGAGAAAGATAAAGAGCGCTACTCTAAGGAACTTGAGTCTTATCATCAGACCGAAGCTTACCAGCTGTTTCTGAGAAAACAGCTTGACAGGAAGAACAAAGGTTTACATCTGTCTTTGCTTTTCTTTTTCTAAGTTTTTTTTTGTTTTTTTTATTGCTTTGAACAGCTGTTGAGGTAACGGTTACTATTGAGACTGCTTGTATAACTGGAGCCAAGATTTGGGACTTGTTCATATTGTGTGTTCTCTGTCATTTTTTTCATTTATTTGGTTATTTATATGTTGGTCATTTTCCAGGATAGGCAACAGCTGATTAGCATTGCCTTTGGTGTTGTTTCTGTATTCTGCTGTATTTGGTTGCTGTTGCGATTTCTGTAGACAGTTATGATTAAAAAGTGACATTCTTTATATGAAGTTTGCTGTGTCTTGGAGAGAATTTTTGTAGAGCTCTTATCACTAAACACATTTACAAAGTAACAGTTAAATGAACTGAAATCTGAGCTCATTTGAGTTGTATTTAATTCAAAGAATGTTAATAACTGAATGGAAATGAAATAACAGTTTAATTGCATGTATGTGTACCATACAATGCAAACAAACTGACAGTTTATTTTTTTCTTATTTTGTGAACTGTACAATGTGAGTTTAGTGCATTTCATTTGCTTTGTATGCATACATGAAAAGAACTCTATGGAATGTATGTTGTGTAAGTGGTTAATGCACCTGCAATCTATTGACAGATGATGCTGACTCTTCCCATGCTGCTGTGAATGGTGCCACATCCACGGTGAGCTGCCTGTCTCTCTCTTATGTCCATTTATACTGTGCTAGCTTCTTATGTTTATAATTCTAGCACTTGAAACAGCAACAGTGTTTGTTCTTTATTTTCATGTCGTAGGGGTGGCATAGTAGCATAATGGTAGACATTATTTAGGTTTTAACTTAACGTTTTGTCTTGTAAACCATTGGTAACAGTCACTTTATGAGTCATTTTTATTGATTGTTTGCTTGATAACAGGCTGGCGGTGAACAGCGACAGCGCGGTGATGACGACATCCCGACGTTTGACATTCCAATATTCACCGAAGAATTTCTAGACCACAACAAAAGTTTGTGATGCTGTTGCATCTTGTTTTTAATGTTAAAAATTATTCCCTTTTCCCGATTCTTTCACTGCTTTGATGTTGAAGACAGAAATTGTGTCCAGCTCGTAAATGATCTTGAGAATTCTTGAAAATTCACTTTTGGTTTTCCAATCATAACTCGACGCAACTTTGTTAAAGTCAGCTAGTTATAACAACAGTGGCAGTAAGTAGTAATAATTTTATCTCAACTTCATTATATGGGACTTGAGTAAGAATTGGTGGAATGGTGGATGTGGAGTGCTCAGGACAGGGATCTGCTGAGATTGAGAATTGGGGTAGAAATTAGCTGGCCCTAATTTACATGTAAAATGGTCTGTGTTGTGCGTAGCAGCAAAAGTAATAGTTTTATCTCTTATTTGTGAAGAAAGACGTACAAGACTGTTTTCTGTGTTGTCATGTCCAAACTATTGAACTAAAGACGTGTACAGAGTTACAGAAATTAACTGAACTGAAATATATCAGTTCAGTTTAATCCAGTGGATTGGGTTATGGTTAAGGTTAGTGTTTTCAAAGCTTTATGTAACAATAATGCACAACACAAGTTAGTGTACAGTATAGGTAATAGCTTTAACAGTGGTGCGTGTAACTACAAAAATTGCCAAAGGCTACCCATGGTGATCTACTTGGTATGCTTGAGAGGCTAGTTAGTCGACTGACAGTCCGTGAAGCTATGGCTGAGGACGTCAGTCATTGCTGTCAGAATACCGGCTGTCATAATAGCGGCCTGTAACCATCTGGTTGTCAGTGCGCGAGGCGGAGCTTCGTCAGCTGCGTCGTCAGAACACCGAGTACGAGGAGCAGAATGCAATCCTGAGCAAGCATGTCGACAACATGAAGCAGGCCATTGACAAGCTGGAGGTTGAGGCCACCCAGCAGCGCAGCAACAACGCCGCTCTGCAGCAGCATCTTGATCTACTCCGCACGACGCTCGTTGCCAACTTCTCACGAATTCCACTGCCAGGTTGTGACCTCGACTGTGTTGCCCAATGTAGAAGCCCAGGAGCTGTTGAGTAGGCCTGGTCCTTTGTTAATTGCTGTGCATTGGTTGGCACAATTTTTCAAAAATATATTTTACATGGTAGTGTAGCGACATCTTTCAAGTGCAGTGGGAATGATGGTGTTGTGGCAGATTGTCTCACAAGGCTATCAGTGAAAGAATTTTGAAAATCAGTCACATTTTGGCAAAGACATGATAAATGATGCGATTGTTTTTTCTTATGGGCTAGGGTGTATAGTTAAGAAGCATACTGAGCTTAATGATATGTCTTATGCTAACTGTTCGGTAAAGATCTTTCGGCTGTGCTGCTAGGAACGAACGAGTTGCCAACTCTGGACACGGTGGACACATACATGACAAAGCTACACACTTTGATCTCAGAATATCCACATGAGCACGCAACGCTTGCCTCGACCGTACGCGGCATCATCAGCCGCATGAGCTTTGATGGCTGATAGCACCAGACTTTTGCTGTGTTGTCATTTAAACTGTCATGTAAAAGTGTGCTTGTACTAGACATCGCACTCCTGGCATGGGTGAGTGAGTATACAGTATGAGATTATACCAGTCAGACATTGCAGTATCATAATTAAACCACGCTCAGGTTGCTTAGACTACACCATAATTTGCTCTATGATGCATGACGGCAGCCGAAAATTGTGAAGACAGTACCAGTGCAAGATCTTGTGGTTTATATAACTTACTGCACTCACGATGTCATCAAAAACTTTTAATATACACTTAAAAAGTTACATGTGATACGTGAAACCAGTCCAGTGAGTAATGACAGTGTTTAATGCACTACAGTTCTTCTTATCTAGTGCAAGTTAAATATAAATGGTGTCTGTTACTGTTGCTATAGTGTACAGCATGTGGATAGTACTTGTAGTCATGTCGTATTGTGCATAATCTCATTTTAAACTAACTGCAATTGTGCACTGCAGTGGTGCATGATTACGCTGAAGCACGTGCTTTGCAAAACTGCAGAAATTCTCAGATTAATACCATGGAATTGGCGATTCCTCTGTTTTACCCAATGAAAAAAAAGAGTAAATTACGGGAAGGGTAATTGATACCCTGGCAGTGCGGAAAAATTTGAAATTTCGCTACAAATTTGTGCATTCTTATGTACTGCAGTAGTGTGTTGGTATTCATGGTAAACAATTATGCATCCACACTTGATCCCCCAAGCAACAGGTTGTTACTATTTGAAAGGCTGCAGTTCTCCACCTGCTCTCAATAGTGGCTGTGTCACTGTTAAGATAAAGATTTGTGTGGCTTAATCAAGCCATAGTAGTAGACCCCTCAGCCGCCGACTCGTGCTGCCGCCACCAGCCGGCATCATCTGCCGCCGCTACCAGCCGAAAAACAGATGGTGCGCCACCGAAATTAATGGCCGCCGCTGCCGAAATTTTTGTGGCGTGCCGCAGCTTGCAGTGGCCTAGTCGTCAAGTTAATAATTTATCTGAGTTTTGATTACCCAAAACTACGGGACTCCGTAGTCCATACACACTGTGTTGAAACGTGTTTTAATAAACTAATTTCATGTGTTGCAACACATCTTTACGCCAAGTAGGCTTATTACAGATCAGGTGATACTTTTGATCATAGAACTAAATAAGAAGCCTGCTGTTTCTAGGATAGTCAGCCATATTGGTTGTCGGTGACTTTCAAGGTCATCCAAGGTTGATGATTTTAATTTGATCTGAAAGGGCCTTCACCACTTCCTATTAGTAATTAATAGTAAACTTGGCCGTATCTTTCACCATTTCCAAGATATGGCCAGTTTTCTGTTGGAAAACGCACATTTTTCATACCTACCATCCAATCAACCCCGAATTTGAAAATGTTCCCCTTGCACTAGACTGCTGAAATGTTGCGCAGGGCTAATTATTCCAGTAAAAAGTTTTCTTCCATGACTTGACGGACAGACAGAAAACAACCGTACCATAAGTTTGACCGTTTCTTAAATGTGGTTGGCTATAAACGTTAAATACGTCTTTATTATTGGCATGTTTTAACAATTTGTAACGTTTTTTTTTTATTTTCTCAACGTCTTTTTATATTTAAAATAACGTGCATTGAAAATTCCACCAAAAAAGTGAAGCAGTTTTGAAACCACAGAAACTAATAATTATCACAGTAATAATTGTAGTTTACTTAGTACACTTATTGTGCTATGGTCTTATCACCATTTGGTTGAATTGAAATTAAACAATATGTTATCGCTGTCTCTAAACAATAGTTCCAGGTATAATGCACCTACAGCATTAGGCATTGGGCAAGGAGGTTGAACAAATTATGGCCAACGTTTTTTATTCAGCTTTTGAAACGTTTTTCCGCGTCACGTTTTCTTTACGTTTTGTAACGTTTTCCCCATTTTTTCTGGAATGTTTTTACGTTTATGCTTTTGACAGCATATTATTTAATCACTGATGTAGTAGGAGGCACTACTTCCAATGCATGTCCGTTATTAACAAGGCACCGCCAGAATACAAATAAAATATTCAAACTTTTGCTGTGCATGTACTAAAACTTGTATTTTTTTATAATTTATACTGCAAAAAGTCAAATATGCAGCCGTTCACAAAAATAAACGTCTAAAAGTACTGCCGCGGTGTGAGCACTTCTCATTTGCAGTCATGTCATCAAGCTTCAATATTTAAAAAAACGCCTATTACAACATTTAGTTATCGTTTATTTGACTTTTGACTTGACTGAGTGGCACCGATTCGAGCCACCGTCGAAGAATGTTGGCGCCACTGCCAGCCGAATTTTCCACGCAGACAGCCGAAAATGGGTCAGCGGCGTGGCTGAGGGGTCTACAAAGAGTCGTGTTCTTGTCAACTGAACTGTAGCATGGCTTGTGGTGTGACTGTCGCTTTTGTGCAAATATCACAAATATGTGCGTAAAATTGTCTTCTCTTCCCCATTTACAAACTCATTAACTGTGTCGAACATTTCACACTTTATTTCAACATCCTCAAGGCATTTTTCCCCCTCCCCACATGCATTAACATAACTAAATCACCATGACAATAACACAGTGTGCTGTTTGACCTACAAAGGTGATTCTTTATAGGAAACCCCTCTTGGGGCTACGGAGCGTCACCTGCTATATGCAATCACAGTGTTACTTGCCACCCAACACAGGTGAATGCACCCACCTTCACTCCATCCAGGTAGGCTGGTACTCGATTTACCTAGTCTGCAAGGATGGATGGCTGAGTTGACCAAGGTGGTGGCTGGTTTCATACTGAGATAGACAGTCACCCATTCAAGCAACTACTAATCTGGCTAGGTGCAGAGCAACTTTGTTGATCAGACACAGCCCGTTACCACTATGTTAGGCCTACACCTCCTCCATCTCCTGTCAGCCGAAACTAGCAAGCACTGCATAAAATTAAAGTAAAACGTCACTATCAGATGCAGTTTTCTAGCTCAAAATGAATAAAATAAAAATGTGGCTGTGGTCAAAGCCACGACCACACTGGGAGATTGTAGAGGCAACTGTAAAGAACACCCCTTTAAAAAAACCTGGTCACTGGCCTGCTGTACATGCTAAACCAAGATCAGACAGATACTGTGGACACGTTTACTTACTCACAGCGCAGTGTTTTCAAAGGCACCAGACTCTTAAATCTATATTTATTTTACATGTAAACACCCCCTAATCTGCAAGCCATGTGCAAACATGCTACATTTTTCTCGAAACATTTATGCAAATGTTTTAACTGAAAATTCATCTAAAATGTTTTGTATTTGGTTACGTGTAAAATAAAATGCAAAACATTTCTGTCAAAAATCTGTCTGTTTTGCACTTGATTGCCACGTCCTTCATACTGAAGTCCAGCACTAGTGATTTGCAGCATTACTCATTTTAGGAACCAGTACCTGGTTGTAATTACCCAGTTTTCACTGTAGAGCAAGGAAAAACGACAGTGAAAAGACATATATATATATATCTAAAAGTAATCACCCAATATTTTCCACGAGATTAGGTTTTTCACGTAAAACGTCTACAACATGTGAAATCAGACATGTTAATCAACGAAAACGGCTGAGGTTAAACTCCACTGCAGTACAGAACGTCACCACAAAAGCTGCAAGAAGTGCGATTTTTATCGGTTTTTATCAGTAATCAGTGCCAAAAAATGGGCACCAATTGCCCAGATTTGGAACCAGGTAATGAATTTTGGAAACGGGTCCGGGTACCCGGTTCATGGTACAAATCAATATCCAGCACATACAGGGCTAATCAAAGCCATCATCAGGAATGTCAGACATGACAGCTGTACAGATGATCCCTGTTCATTGCAGCCAAGTGATGATAATGTCCGTGTGAGGCTGCTAGGATCAGAAAACACGTCATCACGGCTTCCAGAGATAGTCATGTGACGATGATGTCCCTGAGGCTAGGAAGGATGGCAGAACACATCATCAAGGCTTCCACAGCTTGAGCAGACCGTCCTCGGAGTACGTACCAATGAGGTTCTGATGTGGGTGATGAACTATGCCAATCACGTCTTTCTCATGAACCTGTGCCAAAAGACACAAAGGGTTAAAGGTCCATGGCCACGGTCAAACTCACTTGTGAAATTTACGTAGATCTGAATTAGACATTTCACCCTGCATATATAATATGTTGGTTTAAGCTTTAAAAATATATGAAAATAATGCAAAAATTGTAATAAAATGCGGCGTTACGTTACGTTATGCAAAATAATTTATGTAGGTCAGTGGCCGGAAGTGACATCACCGCGTGTAACTGGTCAGTGTTTACCAAATAATTTTAATATTTTTAACGGCAAAAAATGCTGTGTCGCATGACAACTGCAGCAGTACATAGGTAAGCAATGTGATTCTATAGTGCTAAATGTTTCTGTGCGTATTTTACATTGACTACGAGTATACGCGGTGATGTCATCAGCCTGTCAATACGGCGTCTCATTTTCTGCGTCATCTTCGGAAATCTTCGATTTCAAATGTAAGCTTCTTTGTGTTGACAAAACGCTGGGTGCCGATATTACTGTCAAAATTCTCAGAAAATTGTGCTCTTTTAGGAAAATGGTAAGTCAATTTTGGTGTCCATGGACCTTTAAAGGTTGTACAATGTACATAGCTCTCCACGGGAAGTCAATCGCAGCGTCACCTGCCACATGGGATTACATAGTATTACTAGCCACCCGACATAGGTGAATGTGCCCCACCTTAACCCCAGCCAAACAAATCGATACTCAATTTACCTACCCTGCAGTGATGGAAAGCTGAGTTAACCTTGGTGTCCATTATGTACCAAGATGGGTTAACCTGTCTGCAGACAGTCACACATTCAAGTACTAGACCAGCTTGAAGTTGAACGCGTGTCCTTTTGATCCCAAGTCCAATGTCCTAACTATTACACCACCAAGCCGGAAGCATGTCGCTTGAATCCAATCCTGCTGCTACTGCTCTGCTACTTCTAAAGTGCATGAATTTGTATCACAATAGTTGTATAGGCTAGCGCATAACTGCTACAAAATTTGCTGTGATTGTAAAAATGTAGTTTATTTTTAGAGTCAAACGACAAATCATTTGTGTAAGCTGTATGCAAAATCTGGCACAAGAACACTGGAACAAACAAAAAATTAACGAGCACGAAAAATCTGGAAAACAGTCAAGTAAACTGAAGATTTCATCGATGTTTCAATACTTAATGCCGAATTGCTGCTGTCTAAATAGCGTCCATCAACTTCCATCAACATCTAGCTACCGCAGCACAACTATATGAATAAAGTGCATTTGTGATATCCTGGTCTTACCGTCAGTGTCCGCTCCAGTTTCCCGGTGGTGATGCTGAAGCAGTAGAGAACCATATCCTCTCCGACGCAGTAAATCCACTCTCCACGTGGAGACAGCGTACAGCATACAAAGTCTCCGCCTTCTCGTTTGCCGCTGGAAAAACTGCGCACAATCTGTGCACACCAACAATTTCCAATCATGAAAAAGCATACTACTCATCTACAGCATATTTTTCTTTCATTTGACAGGCTAATTAAGGGGATGTCAGATGATCAGTAGTTGCCCAATTTTGTCTACCCATAAAACTGGCAAACAAACCATTAACAATATTATCATTACAACCAAAAAGTAGTCATCAAAAACACATGCAAAAATGTGTCAGAGGCACATTATGACATGAAAATCTGTTACTGTTAAGTTGTTGAAACGTTCAGTAAGTAGAACAAACCATTTCTATACTATATAACATATTATACTTAGGACATAAAAAGGATGATCAGGCATACTTCAAGAAACCGAAAATACACTGCCAAAACGCAAGAGATGAAGAAAATCTGTGGCACAGAGCTGAGCGTACCTGTCCCTGCATGTTCATGATGACGACAGTGCTGGATCGGTTACAGACAGCAAACTGTTCAACATTACGCAGCAGAGGATGAATGCTATGCACAGTGATGTCAGTGCCAGCCAGACCTCCCAGTGACTTGAACGTATTCAAACACTCTGTACTCTTGATGTTCCACACCTTTATTGTCCCATCTGAACTTGCTCTAGCATTCGTGACAATTGAATGTGTTAGTTAGCTTATAAAGGTTAAACGTCATCATGGAACATCATCACCTTTCATGTACTGGTAGTATCAGATTGTGTTATCTGGAGGTGAATATGCCCCACCTTAATCTAAGCCAAGCAGGTCGGTACTTGATTTACATGCTCCAAATAGACGGAAGGCTGAGTTGACTTTCGTGACGGTTATATATGGAGATGGTTTAGCCATCTGCAGACAGTCCCCATCCAGGCAGTAACCACCTGATAGCGACTGGACTGCAGTCAAACCCACAAACAGGATCCTAAGTGCTACACCACTAAGCCACCTTCAGTCACACAATCACAACAGAATAAGCCTACAGTATTTATTAGCTAAACAAATGAAGCAAGAATGATTTCAATTCTGTATGTTAATGTCTTTAAATACTTACAAGTTACGACATATGCAAATATAATACATGCATTAGCATACACTCTATGGTGATGATGATATAAAAAGCAAAATTTGTTTGTTGAATTGGTGAATGTCAAAGTCATACTTTGGCACTATGCACATGTATGGAATAAGCCTTGTAAATAAGCAGTGTCAAGATTTTCTGACAAACATGTGCTAATAGGTCCAACAGCACTTCCAATCACCTCTACACGGTGTTAATTACCTCCGCCAAAGAGGTAATTTTTTGCCGATTTTTGTCTGTCTGTCTGTCTGTGTGTCACACAGATAACTCAAAAAGTTATGGACGGACCTTTCTGAAATTTTGAGGGTATGTCGGGCATGGCATAAACTACAAGTGATTAAATTTTGGGGGTGATCCGGCAGGAATCCTGGATTCTGGATCACTTTGAAATTTTCGTTACCATTGCGTTAAAGGGAGCATAAGAGAACCGCTGGCAAAGCGAAGATGGTGATGCCACCTGGCAAATAGCTTTGCTTTGGCGGAGGTACCTGCGGGCTACGACTGCTTTTCTAGTTTAGTCACAAACAAGACACAGTAATGGCTTTCAGATTTTTTGTTGCTCGCAGTGTGTTTTATTGAACAGGCTTTCTTATGTGGTCTTGTTGCCTCAAATAAATGCATAGAACTATAAATGGATGAAAAAGTATAAAACTTATGTTAGTCAACACTATTAATACATGCACATGAAGGATGCGATATAATTCATCAAATCGTGCGACATACGTGATGACGTGATGTCCATCAGCAGCAAACTCAGCATTGTTGACAAACGACGTGTGACCTCGAAACTCTTTCAGCGTTTTGCCCGACTTTAGACCATGAATCCTGCAACAGCACACCACAGCAAAGCACTGCTTGTGACATGGCATAAACAGTTAGAATGCTGAACTTATGGCTAAAAGGTCATAAGTTTAATTACTGGACAGATCACTACCAATTGGCTACTACAGTACTACTTGAACAGTTGTGAGTCTGTGGACAGGTAAATCATCTCAGTATGTAACAAAACGATCAAGGCCAACTCAACCTTCTCTCACACTGAGTAAGTAAGCAAGCAAGTACCAATGTATACAGCACCAGAATCTCACAAGAGAATCGGGACACACTAGAGAGAGATGCTAGGGGGCAAAATAGGCAGACTGAAAATAACAGATAAACTGAGTACCAGCCTGGGTTAAGGTGTGGCACTTTCACCTACAGGTGTTGGGTAGCAGACATCCAATATGGCAGGTGATGCTCTGTAGCTCTGTAATGGATTTCCCATAAAGAGCTATGCACTGCCAACTTCTACTACTACTACCATCATCACAATTGCCTCCACCATCGAAAATTTGTCAAAAAAATCCCGGATCTCTGTTCTGAAACATGCGTCCACCGAAGCCTGACTAGTTAATGCTCAGTTCGTTCATAACGTTTTTTGACAAACAAACAAACAAACAGATACTGTCACATAAGCTCCTTCTGTGGCAGAGATAATAAGCACCAAAGTAATCTGGTAGAAGGCAGAATTGCCCCTCATTTCTATTCACCCAGCGGCAGTCAGCAATTTGCAATAGCATGTTTTGGCTGGGGGAAATTCGACCCTCAAATCCCCTCTTCCCATGAGAATTATGGACCTCCATCCAACGCAATATGTCCCCACAAATGTGCACGCCAAACGACTTGTCCAAATCCGATGAACGATTTAAGCAGGACGCACAAAAGTGACAAACGACAGAGAGACAAACCATGCTACGGCAAAATATGTACCTATAAGTAGAATGGCTTACGTAGAGAAATTATGCGTAATAACAATAATGAGGTGTAATTTGAGCAAAGCTCATGAGACGTGCAACAGCTTTAGCAGTTTCTGTTTGCACACTGTCTTAATCTATCTCCAGCCATTTCATCACAATTCACCCTTGAAATGTGCACCCCAGCTGAAAATTGCAAAAAACACTACATTTTTAAAACACCCTATTTTTGGGGTTCAAAGTCATTCAAGGTCATCATTGTTAATTCTGCTAAAAAGCTCGTCACCAGTGCTTGTTACGATAAGCAGCATGTCTATGCCAATCTACAAAGTCTCACGTTAGACACGCCAATATCAATAAAATAACCAGTTTTTAGAGGGGTACCACTCTTTGATGCTCGTGTACGCAGGCCTCCTTAAACTTAAGGGGTCGGGACTAGACTACTAAAATCTATGTTTGATGTTGAAAATTTCGTGCACAGATTGTTTTGGTCCATCTCCAGCCATTTCATCGCAGTTCACTCCTGAAATGTGCGCTGCAACCAAAAATTGCGGAAAAATTTGCCCAAAACCCCATTTTTGTGGGTTCAAGGTCATTCAAGGTCGTCAATGTTGATAAAACTAAAAAAGCCTGTGACCAGTGCTTGTTACAAGCAACATGTCTCTACCTATCTGCAACCGTTTTCACATGAAACAAGCCTATAGTGGCAAAATAACGTCCTTTAGAGGGGTACCCCTCTTTGACACTCTCATTTGAACGGAACTCCTTCACCCAGCAGCACCAAAGTTCATCACAAAAAACTAGAGTCCTTGGGGCAGCCCACAGTGAAATTTGGTGATCCTAGCTTGCACCGTTTTGACACAATACAGAAGTGTGACTGATGGACAGACAGACAAACTCCCAGGTCATGGCTAAGACGCTGGCACGCGTAAAAATTATTGTGGAGAAATTATAAAGCGACTGGGAACCTGGTGGTCTGGTCAAACGAGGCACTAAGCAACTGGCTGTTGTCCTTTGAGAAGCACACTGAAGTGACACCTTTACTGTGAGCTCGTTCAAAACGCCGCAGGCACTGACCTGTCAGAATCTTCCATACCTGCACAGGAATTAATCAACTTGCCCGCACTGTGGCACATAATCTTAACTGTTACAACAACATGCCATCAACAGGAAAACTTAAGCCTTCAATCCGCACATCAGTAAGATAAAACTTTTGATTGCCAATGCTGCTACTATTATTACTGCAACAATTTTCAACTTTTCCAGGTGACGGCCAGGTCCCTAAAAAGTAAAACAGTTTAAAATAGATCGAGCATGATAATACACTGTAGGTTTTTAAATGCCAGAAATAACCCATCTGAGGTCTTACAACAAATCCAAGCTCAATTCTCCCCTGTCGGGACTCTAGGCTGCAGCTATTCTTTCACCATGCCTTCACAACTTCTAATGCCGGTACTTTTGGGTTTTGATTGACAGGCAAGCTACTTTTCTCGAATTAACACAATTTCTTATGGGCTAAAAGAAAAACTGCTTCGAACGGCTGCAGCACATCTTTGTCACAGATCATATGCTGTTGCTAATACTTAACAAACTCTGTCAAAGCACTAAATAATCTAAGCCTTATAAACAGGATGATTGTTTAACATCTTTGCCAGGCAAATAGTCTATGACACTGCAAAGTTGGCTGCAAAATAAGGATAATGCAACTAACATAACAACAGCAGAAAAAATATTACTTTAATTTTTCCATCCTGTCCTCCGGTGGCAAGCATCTCAGAGTCACGGGAAAAACACAGACAGAGGACTGCATCATCCATCATCATATAGTTGTCCTACACAGCATACACGCCAGAACATACCAAATAAAATTAAATAAAATCTAACACTGTGACAGCACAAATTACAATGACATCTCACATGCAGCAGTCTTGTACGAGTTCATGCAGAACATATATTTTGCTGACACACAGACTGAAAAGTTTGTACATACAGTTTCAAGTTCTAATCTGCTTGAGATCATGGGATGAAAAATTCCATTTGCCCACTCACCCATGGTTGTCAAGATACAAGCCACATCATTATGAAGCAGACAGAAGCCACATATGGTGGTCAAGACACTAAACTGACGATCGAAAGATCATGAACTCAACTTCCAGTTGGGCGGCCTCTATCAAGTGCTTACTACTAGAATTGGTGACTATTTGCAAACGGGTAAACCATCTCAGTACCACCTTCATCAACTCAGCCTTTCATCTCTCCAGGATAGGTGAATTGAGTACCAACCTGTTTGGCCAGAATTAAAATGGGGCGGTTTCACTTTGAGGGGTGGCAGGTAACGCTGTGTGATCCCATATGGCTGCTCTGTAGCTCCAAGTTAAAGAGTCTTTACCACCTTTAACGTTTTTAACCTTTAGACAGAGACCGATGCAATGCCGCAGACTGGTTAGTGTAAGTCAGACCTGCGCCTGGTACTTAAGATCTTTGCGGATCTTGCCGGTCGTGAAGTTCCAGACCTCAATGAAACCGTCCACCGAGCCAGTGATCAAGTACTGGCCATCCGGTGAGAACCTGGCACACTCCACGTGAGCCTTCTGACCAAACTGAACCACACACAATGAACAACACACGATGTGAGAATCCGCTACTGACAGACCAGAAATGGTGTGGGTTAAATAAAGTAGGCAGCGCAGGAACTTGCAATTTTCCAAAAGACAGCTGCAAATTTCCAACAGAGGAGATCATGAGTGGTCAAAATTTCAATCTTTTTTTCCGAAAAAATTTCCCCAAAGCGGAGGTTTTTCAGCCACCATTTCGCATTTTTGGACAAATATTTTCCGACCAAAATTTTTTGTGGACAGCCCATAATTCAAAAGAAAGCAATTGCCCTTCCTGACTTTCACAACAGACATGCATGGAAACACACACACATGAACAGATGACATGAAACCGCAATACCGTAGGCAAATGATGAAATAAATCAATCATAAGCCACAATGCGGCTCCAGGTAACAGACGATGCATAACAATATATTCAAATGTCGATATTTCACCCTTTTATGTGTTGACACTATTGGCTGGAAAACTCCTAGTATCCAAAAGTCTTCCTGTAACAGTTCACTTCTTGCATGAACTGAATAATGCTCACAAATTGACTTTAAGCAAAAACTGACAGATAGTACATGATAGATACGTGACAATATGAAACCAAATAAAAATGTGATGTATTAAAGGTCAGATGCATTGCAGACCTTGATGGTTTTGCTGAGCTGTGTTGGATATTTCTCCTCCTCTTGTTCACGAACAGCTGCCTTGCCACGAAATACGTCAATCGTTGTACCTTGAACAAGACAAAAAATAAACTAGAAGGTGCTTACGAGAGTGCGAATCTCCTCCTAGTAAATTCCTACAAAAACAGTAATTCAAACGCATTACTGTAATTAATTACAATTCTTTCTTTCCCACTGTGATCAGCCATAAGCATAGTGCTCTTGCTATCAGCGTTGTTGCTGTGATGTCACAGACCACACACACACTCACAGAATGACGAATCGAATGAATGCATTATCTCTTCCATTGACTAGGTTCACTTGGAGGAGAAAAAAATAAAGTCATCTTTGAAACAGATACCTGAAAGGTAATGAAAATACCTTTGATGGTGATAAAAAATCATGCTTTTACATACAGAAACAGTGTGCCAGTGATAAGCTAGTCAAACCGTGACAATAGTGTACTGGTGATTGCGTTGGGCCATGAGTAACAACAGACAGATGTGAAGCAGCTTCAGAACCTCATTCAAAAACTACAGAGTCCAAAAAATGCAATAAACTTCTGGTCTACATCATAGGAAAACACTAACAGATTTTTAAAATTATTTCATGCTACACTCTGTAGAAAACTTGCAAGCAATGAAGTGGTTATTAAAAATCCACCACATCTCAACTGCAATGTAATGCTCCTACCTGGTGGCAGAAGGCCCTGATGCTGCTGCCATTTCAGTGACTGTCCGAGCAGAGCAAGAAGACGGGAAGGTGGTACCACATTCACTTCTCCCGCTAACGCCTGAGCAATCGCTGCACGCCGCCTCTCTTTAGACTGACCTTCCGGATACGCCTGACACACGTTGATCATCAAGCCATGCTTAGCTTTTACAAGAGTTACATCTAACACAATATCATAAACAACAAAAAGGCTCGCTGTGGTCCAGCACAATAGAAAGCACTGCAAAAACAACAGCATTCACATCACAGATTTAATAGTAAACAAAACGTTTAACAGAGTGAATGTGTAGAGTTAAAAATTACACCAGACATGTAATATGCCATTTTAAAGACAAATATTTCAAGCAATCTGTTGCACTGGTAGTGGCAACTGTAACATAATCAACTAATAAAAGAACCCGATAAAATTAAGCCGAAAACAAATAAACTTGCCGTAGTCAACAAAAGCCTATACATAACACTAGACATAAAATACAAGGCTATAACAATTTTACCTAAACTAACAAGCTCTCAGGCAACAGCAAGAACTGCTCGCACATATGTATGCAATTCGAGCTGCAGTAAACAATATCATCATATGATAATATTCCCCGCAAAGTTGAACCTCCAGACAATCATCACTAAACTAATGCTATCTACTGAATGGCCCAGAGAAACATGAAGCAATGGGGCCATAGCACAGCAAATATAAATAACTGAATTAATTTGACAATTAATTTAATTTGACAATTGATTAATTTTGCGCTTGAAATTCTTCATGTTGTGAAAGACCTAACATGCATTATAAACCGAGTATAATAATAATAATAGGCTTAGGCTCCCTCGGGAACGGAGTACCGAGGGTTAAAAAAAATAATAATAACTCACCTCTCGTGGGTCGAAGTAAGATCGTGCGAGCATGTTTTCAAGGTGAATGTATCTGTCGGCATATTGCTGCTTCATCATTATCATAGGGTCGGTCTGTCGCAGCAGTGACCTGGCTGCACCGAGCTCTCGCAGTTCCACTAACTCCAACACAATCTAGACCATGATAAACCAACATCATTCAGACCACAAACCAGCAACATCAGCAAACAAGTCAATGACCCTAAAGCCTGGGTGGCATTGCTGCTAGCATTGAGATACCTGGGCAGGTATCCATTGAGTTTTTTGGGGTAAGCCCACTTAAAATAAGCCAAAAGCCCACCCCAATCTTAATCCAATTTCGGTTTCTTGTTTCTTGCTCTTAAAATAGTTTATTGTGACTAATTTTTTGATAAACATTTAAATATAAAAATTTGCAAATGTTGGTATATTTTACGCTGTATGAAGCAAACAGAAACTCATATGAGTCAACAACTGACAACGTGCAAAAATCCTAAAACCCACCAAGTTCGGTTTTTTTGCAAACCAGTTTAACTTAAAGAAAACAGAAAAGCCAAAACCCATAAAACACACCAGGTTGGGCTCTTTTTAAAAAAACCGGTCTGGGTTTTTTTTGCAACCCTGATGCTGTCGTTTGCATGTCTGGATGTCTGCAATGTGCAATGCAGATTATGACTAGGGGTTCCAATAACCTTTTTCACACAACAGAACAAGGCACTGGTTGAACACAATGTTAATTTGTCAATTCAGGACACATAAAGCTACCTGTAAAACTGCATCTCATTCAATCCAATGGTTTTAGCAGGGTATAATCCTCATAAAGAAATAAACAGAGCAAGCTACAGTAATTTCTGTCACAACAACTGATGAGATAATGACTTCCAAAGCAACTATTTGTGCAAATCACAAGATTATCAGCTTCCATATCAAACCGGAAAATGCACAGTTCAAAGCATAAATGTCTGCAGAATAGCCTGTACCTGTTCATAAAGGTCGATCAGTTTCTGATCAGGAAGTTTGAGTGACTGAATTGCCTGAAGAACCGTATCCCAGTGACCATTGTTGATGTCTGACACAAAGCTATCAACAGAGTCTACTGTGTTCAGTGATATACCTGTCTCCTCCTGCAACATGGAAAAATATACCAGCAGCATTCATAAACAATGAATACAGTTGTGCAGCTTTCATTTCATTAAACAAGTACAATAAAAAAAGTAACATTGCACAGTGCCAAAAACAGCTGAATTCACCACCATTATTTTGCACTGCATAATGTAGAGTTTAATAACAATCACTACAGTTCCAATGAGTCAAATCAATCAAAACGTACGGTCATATGGTAAATCTTCATCACAGACATCGTAGCGCAACACCACAAATTGAGGTCACTGTCAGCCAATGAGATTGGCATAAAGTAGGCTCAGCTGACAGCAAATCAGCTAATTGCCGATCACGTAATTGGAGATCGAAAATGTATGGAAAAACGAAACACGGTTTATCAACGATCAATTCTGAACACCAAGTTAATTGAAGATCAGTAAATCGGAGATCAAATTTGATTTGATTGGCAATGGAAAAACCGGACCTAAGTCAGATAGGAGATAAATAAGTGGTAAAAAAAGCTTGAAACAAAAGAGTAACCTGAAGCACAATTAGAGTTTTCATTAAGTTGTTCTCTTTCAAGTACTGCTCAATCAGCCGGACAACACTAACCACAACATACCAACAACCAATAAACCGAATAAATGTAAAATTTATACAACAAAAAACTACCAACTGAAATATGCTGCTATAATAAGTCTGATTCATGTTGCTAGAATAACCATAGACAGGGTACAGAGACTACAGACAGTCATGTAAAAACTTGGCAATCGATGATGCATTGCTCACAACCGAACTGTGCACAATATGCGACAATTCCAACAATAAATACCGTACAGAAACACTACACTTCAGTACCATATATTACTCGCTTCAAAACCCCACTGTGAGATGAATGAGAATAAAGCTACAATTTCTGATATAACAAATATGCATTATGCTACTTAAGATGAAACAAACTGCAATCTACTCGGTACAACTCGACACAACAATAATCCCCACTGCAACCCGGCAATGCTAAACTATGCATGCAAAGCTGGTGAGGCAGGCAAAGGCTAGCAACGGTTATACAGCTGTATTTATGGTGGGTGCACTGGCCAAGATGACATCAGCAGTTAGGTAATCACTGGCGAGGGCAGTTGACATCAATTTAGGGCATCTTCTTTGCCCGGGTTTGTGGGACATCCTGCTAGTCACTGTGACCATCACTGGAAGTAACTAAATTTCGTTTTGGATTTATTTCACTCTTATCTTCTGCCAGAAAGGCCTTCAGCAACTCTTGCTGTCTGTCTGCAGTAAAAATTTGCTACTGACACAACTGCTGTCTGCTATCAGTTGCTGGCGCTGCCACAAAGTAGCTGTATAACTGTCGCCAGTCTTGCAAGCCTCGCATGCATAGTTTAGGTGTACTTTGCAGAATGTGGATTGCAGACTTTCGAAAAGGTGTATTTTGCGGAATTTCACCTGTGGAAATTCTTTGCGGAGTGAGGGATTTTGCAGAATTAAAATTGCGGAAAATGTTCTTGTTGTTGAGTTATGTCAACTGAATAGGTGTACGTACAATCCTACAGAACGCTCGACCACCATGCCCAGAAGCCTCGTTGTGCGTTTCTGAAACTAATGCGACATAGAAAAAAAATTGATGACGATGATGCTGTACACAAATTAAGCCTAATATATATAGTGAAAGCTTACAAATTTAAAGCAATATTTACCTGAGCTAAGCAAGCGACCCAGTCTTTGTGCACTGCTTAATACCTAATCTGACAACTTGGCCCTTGCCGCAGCGGCAACCTTTGTGTCAGTAAGCCTATTTGAGTTGATTTCTGTAGCCCTCTGTATCGTGCCTTCATGGCAGTTGGTCGGTCAAATGAAACAACACAGTAGGCTACCCAATTACCTGAGCAAGCAACTTGGTCTTTGCGCCGCGCCAGGAATCGTTTGTAAGTTGACCTTGCATTCTCGTGTGATGTGCCGGCGTATGCTCGTGAATTAACGAACTTCAAATAGAGAAAAGCGTTTCAAGAGTTAAGTTCATTCAAGACCCAAATTATAAGCCTAAGACTACGCAAAGTTGATTATTTGATTTTATTTGAATTTTGCGGAATGCGGAATGCAAAAAAACCCTAAGGTATAATTTGCGGAACGTTCCACAGGTGAAATTCTGCAAAATACACCTTTTCAAATTTCCGCATTCCGCAAAGTACACCTTCCCTATGGCCGCTGCAGCCTCTTGCCGGTGGTGTCTGGCTTTTTCGCCCCTTTGCTGGTTTGCCCCCAGCTTGTTTGCCCCTGGCTGATTTGTCCCCTCACCTTGGACGTTTCTCCCCCATTAAATACCAATAATTTGACATCGAGGTTTATACGTAATAACTGTCTTTAGGCCTAGACAGTTTATGCATGATGATGAAAATAAACGATTGTGTGAATGTTTAATGCTTTGTTCAATTCTGAAATAAAATCATTAAGCCTATACATGTATTTTATTATACTGAGTTTTAGTGCATTTTCTCGCCTTAGAATGTTTGCAATGATGTCCGACGCTGTCTATAAATCTAGACGTTCGACAAGAGGTTATTAGGCCTAGACTCAAATATACCTGTAAGAATTCATTTCAAAGAAAGCTTGACGTTGACACATTAGCCGAGTTTTGAGCGTTCTAGGTATAGGCTGCATATAATAGTTCCGCCGCTGCAATGAAACCAAAGATTACTGACTTTGTGAACTTTGATCATTTATAAATCAGTTTGTCACGTATAACGTTAATTGAAGTAACTATTAATCAAGTGACGGGACGCTACACTTACTTGTTGCCTTTATGTAAATTGAAACACAAGCCTCAATATATTCAACGGGGAGGGCGAATCAGCCAGGGGGCGAACAAGCCAGGCGGCGAAAAAGCCGGGGGTCGAACAAGCCAGGGGAAAAGCCAAGGGGCGAATCAGTCAAGAGCGAACGAGCCAGGGGGCGAAAGAGCCAGGGGCGAACCGGCAAAGGGGCGAAAAAGCCATAATTCTTGCGGGTAGCAGTTTGTGTCCATGGTTTCTGCACAACCTGATAACCTATATACAATACCATATATGTGCTTTATTTGTGCATAAAATCTAGCCATATTTACTCGGCCGATTCGATCTCCACCGCCATATTTCCTTTTTAATAAATAAAAAACTACCAAAAAAACAAACACACAAAGAATAACTACAAACTACAAATGTTTATATTGTATTTTTAGATTTAGGGCGGAACCTATACCCACAGAATCGAATCGATTCGAATTTTAACGAAAAATAATTGGCAATTATTTCAAATTTTATTATCACTTTATAATGCGCTGTAGCTGTAGATTAATAATAATGACACACTGGCTAGTTTTGATACGATGATACAGTATTAAATTTGCATATTTAAAACGACAGATAGTCAGTTTAATCTCGCACATACCGGTAAAATTAAAGTAACTAGAATGTTTGAAATAAAAATTTAAAAAATTGTGATAGAAATTGAAGTACAAGTACAGTTATTGCAAAAAGCCTAAAAAAAGCCTATTATTCCTATTTGTGAAGAAGCCTAGCCGTCACTAGGGAAGATGATACACTACAGCCTATACAGTTCCTGATGCAGTACTGACTTTCAAGGTCATCCAAGGTCAATGATTTTCATCTCATCTGAAAGGGCATATGCGATTCCTATTAGGGATCAGTAGCAATACGAACTATCCCACACCATTCAGCCACAGTACATCCATGAGATACACAAAAACGGATGGACGGACGAAATAGTGCCATAGACGGCTAGAGCATAGCCGTAGAACGTCAAAAATTGCTTGCTATGACCTAGTTAAAAGCTCACATTTCTTACAAAGCATCTATGTTAGAAACACAAATGTCACACACAGGTTACTACTGTGGCCTGTAAGTCTTATACATTAAGTAACACTGTCACACTGTCATGCAAAATTTAATTAAAATATTTCTTGGATTCTGGAGGGTGTACTGAACAGTGCACTGTACATCCACCCCTGGCTACAAATATTTTATGGTAAACAGTTTATTAGAACTGCAGCGGCATCGTGGATTAAACAGGTTGTCGAGGGCAAGAAGTTAATTGCAATTTTTGCAACACAGACATCTGCGAATTTCTGAAGATGAAACATGGATGCTCAAAATTCAAAATATTTGCCCCAAACGGGGCATCTCCAGCCAAAATTTTGCACTTCAGAAATTTTTGACCAGAAAACATATTTGCCAACAAGCTAAAATTTAGGGGAGAGGAACTGCCGTCTATCACCGTGACTCGACACCAATGAACTGATGACTGCATATTATAAAGGTGAGAGGTGTATAGGCTATAATACAAGCACACCATACGCGATGGAAACTCAATTTCACCAGCCCATACAGCTGCAGTAGGCCATCTGACTGTAACGACTTCAGAATAATTCCAGTGGTGACCTATGCACTAATAGGCCTGGTACAATGCATAAGGGGTCCATGCTAATGTAGCAACATTAGCGAATAGATCTGACTTGATCGACACTTGTTTTCTCTGAGAAAATAATGCTCACAAAAACACAAACTTCTAGCAATCACGGAATAAACATAACACAGCAGTTGATTGCATAAAAGTCCAGCTGTCGCCAGAATAGCCAACTGCACTGCCTGGCGACATGCATTTTTGGAAGTATGGGTGGACAGGGTTCAATTTGTCAAAAAAAACAGTGGGTGGGGGGTCACCAGCTTCTGCAACAGGTTTCAGATAGACACCTTTAATGTTTTATGCAATATAATGCAAGTTGGATAGGTCATCATCATCCAGAGGGGAAGGGTAAAACCCCAAACTCCCCTGGCAAATCACACACTGGGTATGGGATGCATATTTTGGAAAAATAAGGTGTAATAAGGTGATGGTACAGTTGTACAGAGCATAGGTTAAGTTCCTACGGGGTGACAATAGTTGCAATGATTACAGAGCTATCTGCAGACCAGGTATTCAGTCAGGTTGATAACAGAGGCATTGGTAAATGTCTATAGCCTGTAAACAGTAGCCATTCCGATGATACAGTTCAAAGGCGTTAACGTTCCATGGAAAATTTTGGGTGAATACAGTACAGGGACCATTATTCTGGGAGAACAGGTGTCCGTAGGAGGTCAACAACGATGGTCACTGGATGGAGTCAGGCGGCGCTAATAAGTTCTTCTGATATCAATATTAACAGTGCAATATTACCAAAAGGAGCTGCACTAGATCTTGAAGAATAAGATCATGCTAACTGGGGTTGTTTGGCCACAATCTGCAACAAAAGTATTCGAGGATGCAGCTATTACCCCCATTTGTGGTAATGGGTGAGTCATATGGGGTCTGAATTAACACCGTAGGACAACAGTCAGGCAACCCCAGTTCATCCTTCAAACATGACGTACCACCTAGCCACAATACCTGTTACACAGAGACACAAGACTAATCGGCTAAAAACCTGTTTGTCACGACAACTCAAATATCGCCAAGCAACAAGCAACGATATCATCTTACACCTAGGTTACAGTAAAGTCTTTCAAATTGTCAACAACAATCACTCAGCCTGTCAGCTGAAAACTGACAGACCATGATATTGCTGTGTACTGTGCAAGCTGATGCGAGGAAGTCCGTCAAAAACAAAATCAAAACTAAAGGCAGCACTAAAAGCAACAATAATGACTAAATTAAAATAACAAATTAAAGGTGACAAAACTGTTATGACTATAGTGAGGGATAGCCAAGAAGTAACCCCATGGAGATACTGTCCCACTTCCGATACTTAAATGAATCATTTCACTGTTGTCATTATATGGCTCCACTTCGTCTTCCAAAGTTGATTCCAATAAATTTTGGTTTCATGTTAAAAAATACAACAAGGGTGAGTTGCCAAATTTGGTGCCGATCAGAACAATACTACTCCTGAAGCTAAATACCACAAAACAAAGTGGCCTCAATTAATGGCCTGATCCGGTATAAAAAGACCTGTCCAAAGAGTGAACTCAAATGACACAAAAAGCCGCAATAATGGCCTACATCTGAGTTGCGGTAAAGTTTTTCAAACTGTCAACGACAATCACACGTCCTCCTATACGACATTCGCCAATATAGTGTAGTCAATATAGTCTGCAGGACCGGTCAAACCACAGACAGTCAGGACAGTCCAGACCTGCATCAAGACTGACAGACATCTCACGAGCACTGGACAGTGACCGATCCATCACCAACAGTCTGTCATTGTTATGATCAGCAACAAGAACGCGTCCATCCCTGTCTACTGCTACATCTCTTGGTGCATTCAGCTGTGACAGCTCAGATCCTTTCTGCTGACCATAGCTACGATCCACAGCTCCGTCAACTCCCACCAAACAGATGCGATGCAATGAGTCACCATGACCATGACTGACCAGAAAACGATTGGAGGTAGGCAGCTCAACAGCATGCCAGGGACCTTCAATATCAGCCTGCAGTTGAACATCCTGTAGTAGAGTTCCATGAGTTGTAAATATCTGCAACTTACACTCATATCGACTCACGACAATCACGTTGCATTCACTGTTCACTGACAGACCACGTGGACCGCGTGCCACAGACCACTCCATCACAGCATTGTTATCTGACAGCTCTACTCTGTGTACGCTGGCATTGTCATAGTCAGACGCATATAGACATCTGTTGTAGGAGCATGCCACTAAACCGTAACACCAGACACCCAGTCCAGGAACTGTGATGTGGCGCTGGAATGCAAAGGTCTTGGCATCGTACACTTCAATCTTCTGCTGACTGTATGCGCAACGTACAACGAACACGTCATCACCAAGTGACGTCACGCCGGTGACTGAATTGCCTCCAGGAATGACGTGCATCACAGTTGCGGAATCTACATACATAACACATGGCTTTGTATTGTCAGTATGTTTAGTTGACATTGCACACCTATATTCTTGCACTGTATGTTGAACATATTCATTTCTAAAGGGTGTCAGCACGGCTTGCTGTGCAGAATGCCTGTCTTAGCTATTGCAAAGGCATCCATCTGTCTGTTTGTCTGTCAAACCCTAACTGTGTCAAAAAGCTACGATCACAAAATCGTGACTATCAGCTCTCCAAAAGATTCTAGCCTCAGTATGGTTTATCAAAAATTCAAAAGGAATCATGCCAAACAAGAGCACTAACTGAAAGAAAAGCTGAAAAGTAAACACCCTGTTAAAGCAGCTTCTTGTCCAACCAACATGAACTAAGTGCATGCATTGCATGTAAGCTACTGTGTATTAACAGCATGCAGTTCATGCAGTGTTAGTTATTCAACACTCACCCAGACAACAATACCGTCTAACTGATACTGACAATTTTAAAAATTCTTTCTACTGTACACCCAAAAAAATTAATTTACAACAAAGTTTATGGTAATTGGAACAATGTACAACATCCTGTGTGCATCACTACACCAAGTTGTAGTAAAACAATTAACGGAAAAGATAATTTGATGATGCTAATCACTCGCAGTATTTTATTGCAGCATTTGCATCTGGTACGAGTTAAATAAAGTGCTTTATTAGGGACTACTTACTTAAATACTTATTTACGTACTTACTTTATAAGCTAACCATTTTTACACGCGAAAGCATTTACTGATTTAGCACGTCTTAGCCATCGTAACTCTGTCTGTCCGTCCATTCATATGATCTGTCCGTCTGTCTGTCCGTCACATGGGTGGATCAGCCAAAAACTGTGCAAGCTAAGATCACCAAATCTTCACCATCGGCTGCATGAAAGACTCTAGTTTCTGGATCCATAAAACTTTTCCATAAATTCCACAGGGGACACCCCAAGCAGGGGTGCTAAATGAGAGGGGGTAGACAAAATTTGCGATTTTCAGGCAATAAATTGCCATATCTCAGAAATGGTGTGAGATAGGGCATAAGTTACTATTAATCACTAATAGGAAGTCATACACTGGCTCTCAATTGGCACCGAAATCAATGACCTTGGAAAGCTTGAATGCCAAAATAGGGGCTTCTATGCATTTTTTTGCAATTTCGGGCTGCAAGAAACATTTCAGTAGCGAATTGCACCAAAATCAACCGAGATAGACAAGGACAAGCTGTGTATGAAATTTTCAGCACTGATCGTAGATTCTGACGATCCAAGTCTCGATTTTCTAGGTTCAAGAAAACCTGCACGCAAGAGCACCAAAGAGCAGTACCCCAGTAAAAGTTGTTAAAATTTTACCATTGTTGGCCAGTCTTTTGTGAAAATGGTTGCAGATCTCCATAGGCATGCTGCCTATCATAACAAGCACTAGTGATGAGCTTTTTATTCGTATCAAGATCGATGACTGAAAGATCCTGAACTTCCAAAATAAGGGGTTTTATTGATTTTTGTGATCTTTGACTGCAGCGCACACACCCAGAATGGATCGCGAGTTGCAGCAAAATGGCTGGAGATAGACTGACAGTTTGCGAACAGGAATTGCCATAGGGCCTAAGCCTATGGCTTCCGTGCTTCTCGTGAGCATTAGCTCAAATTTCTTGTATTTTTGCCACTAATACCTAAATGAAATGATGTTTTCTACTGACCTCCTCCAGTAATGGTTCCAACAAAATCTCGATCATCTTCATCCAGCAGTGGGGATGATGTAAAAGTAACATTCATTGGAGGAAGACAGCTGTCCACGTGACCAATAACATCAAACTTCACCAGTTTCTCAGCTCTGTCATGTAAACTTTTTATTTCATCACCTGCAGTTGTTCCACTGCGTAACAGCATCTCACTGTCTCTCTTGAAACTTTGCAATTCCACCTTATGTTGTTCCACTTCTTGTTTCATCTTCTCCACTTGTTTGACTCGCTTCAGTCTGATCGACCTCACTTCTGACAACAGTTTCTCTCTGTCACGCTGAATAGCAGCAATGTACCTGTCTGCTGCTATGTTGATTTCATTCTCGATGCCAGCAAGGTGCTCTATGAACTCATTTTTCTCTTTCCCAAGATGCTCAAGAATGTCTTCAGATATATTGCACAGCTCGGATAACTTTTGTCTATCACTAAGGACCTCCGACACCTGTTCAATGTCTGAACATTTATGAGTATTGTGCGACTTGATGAAACACGTCACACATGCTGCAACTGTACATTCCAGGCAGAACATTCTTATCTCTTCGCCTTTGTGCTCTTCGCAAGTGTCTTTTGCCACTAAACGCTTTCTGGCATGAAGCCATTTCTCCATTTTGAAGTCCTTTTTTACCCGTGATAAACCGCCACTTGGAATGACGAATCGTTCCCTGCACATTGGACACCTCATGCGGTCTCCGGGTTGTCTGTCCTGGCCGCAGTTTATCAGACAGTTGAAACAGAACGTGTGGTTACACGGCAGAACTCGAGGGTCCGCGAACTGCTCATTACAAATGGAGCACTCCATCATGTCAGCCAGTTCTTGGTCAGCCGATGACTGATGATCCATGATATTGCTGTTTACCGAACTGCAGATACAGGTAGAATTGTCAAAAATGTTAACAAGCTGATGCTGAGAATTCCATTGAAAATGAAAGCGGAACTCGAGCCACTGCTGCAAAGCAACAACGCATGGGCTAGTGAAAGAGTCAGTTGAAATAACAAATCAAAGTAAAAAAAATTGCTGTGGTTAAAGTCAGGGATAGCTAGGATGTCAATGTCACCACTGAGTCCAATTACAGCCACAGATATCCCCTCCCCAATCCACATCTCACTCAACACCTACAGCACCATGCCTTACTTTGCATTATGTCATGCCTGTAGTATATTATGCCATGTCAGTTTCACCACAACTTGACTTCTAAAGTGAGTTTTCCAATGACATGTGTAGTGGTACATGCCCATTCCAATAAGGCTAAATCTACTGTGGCAACAAATGTTGCCAAACTATGTGGCAGAATACACTAATGTGGTGGTAAACAATTACGAAAGTTGTCTCATGTTTTCTCACTGTTTATCATGATCTAGTTATTTTCCAAAAACCACCTCAACCATTATAAAATCTGTAAAAATTGGCGACTTTTAAAATTGCGTAAAATTTGTAAAATGCGTATTCTCAAACTATGCTTTGCTTTCGTTCACTAACCAGCACCACCACTTACTAACTCAGGTTTAGTCTGACTGTAACAGTGCATGACGATTACCATATTCTGCCAGTAAGTGCGACGATATTTGCCACCGCATTAATGTAGTATGCCCAGTTTGTGCAGCAACAAATGTTGTCATCATGCTTTCAATTTCGTCCTTGGAATGACCATAATGCAAAAAGCCCGATTTTGGGGAAACAGGTGACGGACGGACAGACAGACAGACAGACAGAAAACTGTAAGTCATCGTCGATGGCACAGTTGGATCGGGCATTTGTCAGTTCCTGAAAACTGTCAATAATATCCGTGCTGCTAACTGAAATAGACTGGCCACAATTCACAATGCAAGTATTTGGGGGGGGAAGTGCAGTCAGTGCCCCGTTTTATAGAAAATGGAGGATCATAAAAGGTCCTAATTAGCACCACAGGGTAAGCCTAGCGGTTGGGTAACTCTATTTAATAGTTCAGATGATTCTCTGGTAAGACGTATTGTTTAGCCACAATAGATACGTTACAGAGAGGCATCAAACATCTCTCTGTACAGACAGATGCACGGCCGGGCCGATAGTACGTAATGGTCGCCTAAAAAGTAAATTATAGAAAATATCGAGGTGAAATCACATGGTCACTTACTCGCAAATTTCCGACTTCACTTACGTTAACCAACTGCCAAAGATGTCTTAAGTCCGAAAATGAAGAAATATTTGCGATTGTTTCACGCTTTTCTAACTGTTTCGCAAAAAAATTGAACACGTGCATGCAATGCGAACTCTACGTCACAGCTGTTTACTTCAAGCATCTATTGACCGAGAACGACTATGACACCGACTGTACTGGATTTTTTCGCGTGACAGCAGAATGCTTCGCGCGTCTTAGCCATCATCTGGGCATCTGTCTGTCTGTCCGTCCGTCACACTCATGATCTGTATCAAAACGGTGCAAGCTAGGATCACAAAATTTATCAACATCGATGACCTTGAACGACCTTGAACCCTCAAAGAAAGGTTTTAGTGAATTTTTCGCAATTTCTGGATGCAGCGCACATTTCAACACTGAATTGCGACAAAATGGCTGGAGAATGGAGATAGACCAAGGCAACCTGCGTATGAAATTTTCAGCACTCGACGTAGATTTTAGCAGTCCAAGTCCTGACCCCCTAGGTTCAAGGAGGCCGGCGCAGGCAGGCGTCAAACCCAACTACTCCACTAAAAAGTGGTTATTTTACCACAATTATCTTGTGTTGCGTGAAAACGGTTGCAGATAGGTACAGACATGCTGCATATCATAACAAGCACTGGTGACAAGCTATTCAGAACAGTAAATTGTGACGAAATGGCTGGAGATAGACCAAGACAACCTGCATATGAAATTTTCAGCATTAAACATAGATTTTAGCAGTACAAGTCCCGACCCCTTAGGTTTAAGGAGGCTGGCGCAGGCGGGTGTTAAAGACAGCTACCCCCTAAAAAGTGGTTAATCTGCCGCTATTGGCCCGTGTAGCGTGAAAACGGTTGCAGATAGGTACAGACATGCTGCATATCACATTGCATGCTGTTATTACCCACCCAGGCCAGTCCACACTAATTTAGAATTTTGTGAAGCACTTTCCTCTGATATTGATGCTATTAACACTTTAAATGGTAACTCAATTATTGTAATTGCTGGTGATTTCAATCAACTAGATACTAATTTTCTTTGCACAGATTTTGGTCTTACACAAATTGTTGAGTACCCTACCCATGGTCAGAGCTTAATCGATAAGGTATTTGTAAACCGACCTGACATTTACGTAGCTGATGTGTTTCAAAGTATTATTAAGACCAAACATTGTGCTGTTGTATTAAATCCATATACTGCTCCTGTTACTCGGGTTTGTAAACG
>Ga0209367_1000596_pt1 | contig 37801 bp, 30 predicted proteins | sample WorMetLIZISLAND2_FD_187412 | JGI IMG/M metagenome (GOLD analysis project Ga0209367, IMG submission 187412) | Marine gutless worms symbiont microbial communities from Max Planck institute for Marine Microbiology, Germany - Olavius geniculatus... ...
ACATACCACCGCCCCAATCAGCCACACTAGGCCTTCACCCCGTAGCCCGTAAGCTACTACTCATTTCCCGTCCCACGAATGGTAGGAGGCTGAGTTGGCCTGAGCACATAGTAGGTTAGCAACTTGCTCAAGGTTGCTTGCAAATGACGGCAGTGAGAATCGAACCGCAACCTGAAAGTTACGAGTCGACACCAACCACTAGACAACTTGCACCTACACAAGCAGGTAGGTGTGAACAACTTGCCTAAGGCTGTTACTTAGTAGTGCACTGGCTGGGCACTGAACCGTGGACCTTTCGGTCTCGTATCCAAGGCTCTAACCACTGAGCCACCAAGTGGTTTCAGTGCCGATTTTGATAGCCATAACAACACTGATCATAACACGAAAACATAACTGGAGTATATATTCAAATTAGTATGTTGTAAAAAGTATTCCATAATAAACATTAGTGTTGTATCAGTACTGCCAGTGCTTTTGGAAAGTATTGTTAAGAACTGTATAGAGTGGTAGTGGTCAAAGCATGTTCCATCAATTATTATAATGTTCCATGTAAATGCAGTGGAGCATCATGGTTAAATATTGTTGCTGGTGTGTGTTGGTAGTTGCTAGCGGATGTTGATATCATTAAAGAGCAACAACAGCAGCAAGAGCAACATCACGATCAAGAGCAACAGCAGGAACAGCAGCAGGGTCAGCAGCCGGAGCAGGCTGAAGAGCATGAAGAGGTTCTTGCTGACACTGCCTTGTCAGAAGAGGTCACCATGGTGTGTCGACCTGCCAGTTTTTTTATGGACTAGAAAAATATGTCGGGCCTTATGCCAACGTAATATGTGGCCCCGCTCACCTGACCAGTGACTATTGATTACCTCCGCGAAGGAGGTTATGTTTTTGCCAGAGTTTGTCTGTCTGTGTGTTAGCAAGATAACTCAAAAAGTTATGGAAGGATCTTTCTGAAATTTTCAGGGAATGTTGGGAATGGCAAAAATTACAAGTGATTCAATTTTGGGGGTGATCCGGAAGGAATCCTGGATTTCGGATGACTTTGAAATTTTTGTTAACATTGCTTTAAATGGGGAATATGCTTGGCGGAGGTCTGCGCTCTCTGAGTGCTTTTCTAGTTTTTTGCTGTGAAAATTGGCACACTGCTTATTCTGCCCTGGAAAATGTTCACGTTATTTTCGTTTTTTTTTGTACATCTTTGTGTTATTTAGCTACTGTAGGAACCCATTGCATTACAGACTGACTCATAATATATGGCCTGTTAGGATGGCTGCATGCTGTGTTTCACTTAATGAATTTTATTGTATTTATTTGGCCTCTTGTAAAACAAGAGTTGTAAAACAACTGTTGCGTGTTGCATTTAAAATCTGTTTCATTTAAACACATGTTATTTGCTGTTGTGTTTGCCAGCATGAAGTGGTTGAAGAATATAATGATGATCAGATGCACACCGGAGAACAAGGTAAAATTACGAGTGTTTATAATTATGTTGGACTATCTAGAACATCTACTTAATAATTTACGCAAATTCATCAGAAGACAACCTTGCTAGCGTCTGCTGTTGCCAGTTCTGTCTAGTCAGGCATTAAGTTAACTAAATTTTAGTTAAGTGAATTTTTAAAAAATTCGTAGCGCCTTTTACGTTGCAATCTCAGCACAAAATACCGCTGAGTGCATTCACGCACTGTGCCTCGTTGAACTTAGTGCCTGGGCATGTCCGTTATGTGATTACATCTCACTTTGATCAATGATGTATTTTTGGTTGGAAATTTTTAGTTTATATCTTTGTTTCAAAATTTGCTAACATCATGTTATTGTTCATTTTTCGGTGATGCTTAGATGAACTTTTTGAAGGTTTGAAGGTGACTACTTTTGGCTATACAGTTGTTTCACATGGGATTGTCTCTTTGATTAATTTGATTTGGCTTGGTGCATTTCTCTTAATTAATTTTATTAAAGTGAGTGAGTGCAGTGTGCATTATTAGAGGGAGTAAGGAGGGAACTGTAGCTACTAAATCTTAATTTTATACATACAGTTGGCATTGTTTTGTAGTATGTTGTAATGTAATTGTTTGCATGTGTAAATATAAAAGCATATAAAGAATATGCTGTGAAGCTGAAAAACTGATATATTCACTTGCAAACTCAGTGTACATGGCATGCTGCAAAACCATTATGTGTGCTGTAGTCTTGAGTTGTGCCACTGAATACTAAAGTATATTATGGAATCAGAATAACAGTGTCTGGCACTCTATATCACATGATCATTTAAGAGTTTTTTTTTGGTCTTTTGCCCAGTTTACCATTATAGCAGTTTTCTCTTGATCTTTTTCGATTGCTGTCCCATCTTCAACTTATTGCTTTGTGTCATTGCTAATGATGTCACTTATTATTTGCTAATTTTCTGTTGTTGGTTTATGCATTTTTCTCCCAGTGTTTGACATAACAGTGAGCATGCCTTACTCAACTAAGCATTGTCCAGTCCAGCTGAGTTTGTGATGTTGTACTTATTTCAATTATTCCTATATTATTGTACTTTTGGATAACTTGGATACATTGGTTATTGTTTTATTGTTATGCTAGTGGAAAATAACAAATCTCTCGATAGACTTGGCTGTCAGTATTTGAATGATTTGATGGTTTGATGGACAGTCAATCCCAGCAATCATTTAATGACATAATATTCTTGATAACAGAGTGTTTACTTGTGCTTTCTTATTGGTCTGGATATTTCAAGTTGTTTTATTTGACTTTGATTGCAGAAAACTAGTAGAGAATTATATGAGTGAGAATTTTTTTCAAACCTTGCTGCAGTAGTTTTGTAGGATGCAAACTTAAACAACATTAGCTGTGGTTTGGTTTTCAAAATAAAATTTAGTACTAGCTGTATATTATAGACTCTTATGTGTCTTAAGTGTTGTCACTGCAAAATATATGATGTCTCAAGTATTGGTCCTCTGAACAGAGACAGTGCTTCTGCTGCACCATCATACAAGAAAAACAGTCTCCAAACATCCATCGTCTGTCTGTCAGAGTTTGGTACATGCTGAAGTGGAAGGAAGATGTAGTGGAAGGTTCGAGGACTGAAAAATGACCGAGGGATGGACAGAAGAAGTATGGAAACCTTTGTGATATGCAGAGAAAAGAATCGTCTATGCTACACTCTGTTGAACACCTGTTTCATTGCTCTGCACACCGGATGCAACTCACAGTTGAAGAGCTTTGGGATGACTTGGTTGCGTTGGCTGATTTTCTCAACCTTGATGTTGTCTGGTGAGAAGAGAGGAGCTGATGGGTTATCACAACAACATCTACACTACAGCCAGCAAGGATAACTTCCTGATGATAATGTCAACTGGTTGTACTTGTTTTGGAACATTTAATAAAGTGTTTATGTCACTGAACGATTATGTTTTTACCAGCCAAGCTGAATCTGTTTCTGTGTTTTATCACGTACTAAATTTTACTGCGGACGTAGGCAACGAAACTTGGCTGACGGCGGATGATGATATCCGAGAGACTGCAGAAGATGAAATACAGGACACTTCTGCTACCGCTGCTGCTGTCGAGCCACCGCTGGAGAATGACATCGCGATTACTGCTGACGGCGAAAACTTGGAGGGGAATGTCAACAGTGATGTCGTCGTGGCGGTCACATCGACGGCGACGGTGGAAATATCTGCGGAGGAGAGACTGGAGCAGCGCAAGCCAGAGGAGGAGTTGTTCTTGCTTGTCGACGACGACCTCGACAGCGACATCATCAGCACTCATGCTGCAGCGTTCCACCGAATTGACCCACAGCTTGACCCACCGGCGGCGTCGGCGGCAGCGGTGGATACAGCACTGGCACAGCTGTCATCAACCACTGGCAAGACTTCAGCAGCCGGGGGTGGCACTGAAGTGCAGTCGGCAGACAACACTGATGTGGTCAGCACTCAGAACAACGCCGGCAACACCGAGGTTGCAGCTGCTGCGAAGACGACAACGACGATGGCGGCGAGTGAAAAAGCTTCTCCAAAGAGGTTGGTGTTTGGGTGCTGACAGGGTGCTATTCGTCACCATTTACAAGAGAACGTGTCACCAGGTACTACATCAGTGACATCGCTGTTATGCACTCGACACTTTCAGCCGGGTGGTATGTATGCTGAACATGAGAATGCTTCTTCCTGCACAGTTGCTGGACATCGTTGCAATCAACCAGTGGCTTCTTTCACTACTGTAATTTATGTACCAGTGGTCAACCTCACTTTACTCGTTGTCACATTATTGTGACAGCCATTGTTGCTAATCCTTGTCCAGTGTTCTTTTCTTATCTTGTTACTGTGACCTGCCAGCTGACACCAGTGAACACACCCCACCTAAGTCTTAGCCAGGTGGGCCGATCCTTGATTTACTTACCTTAGAGGGTTGGAAGGCGCTGATGTGACCTTGGTGGTTAGTTGTATACCAAGATTTTTTTTACCTGTCGGCGATAGTCAGCCATTCAAGTAATAACCACTTGACAACCACTAATTTATAGCTGCCTGACTGGGGAGTTGAACATTAGTGTAAGTTTGACCTTCCACTGTTACATCACCGCAGCCGTCACAGCAATGTTTCCAACGCACATCGATCAGCACTGATTTGCCATGCTCCAACTGATTGTCAACTCTGCATACTTCATTTCATCGCCTAGAGTACTGCAGCCTGCAGAGCATCGTGAAATCACTATCGCTATGTGCACTCACGTGGAGAGACGGCAGTAGACACTACAGTCGTGAATGGCACCGTCAACATTCGCTGACATGCACCACTCGTCTCGGTGATGTGGCTTGACCGTTTCAGGACCGTTCACATGGAAGTTGTTGCCAGCATCGCTATACGTCTACCACTTCTTTAACCTTGTTCCGTCACCAGCTTTATGCAGTTTTGATTGTTGCAGCTCAAGCTTGAAGTATTGGAATAGAATATGGAAAACGTTTCGTGCCATATCATTTCCAACATGTTGACAGTGTCATGCGAATTGTTTACATTCATCATCATCATCATCATTTTATTTGTTTGGTTCAAGAAAACCGAAACGTTTCAGTACTATACACATTGCTATAGGACAGACAGGCTAAAAGTGCATGCACTTTTAGCAAGTTTAGAGATATTTGGACAATTTACATAAGCATAAGGCATTTGCACATTCAAAAAAAGTTCACGCTCTCTGTTTCATTTAAAATCTTTTTGGGAAATGAAATCAATGTCACTAAAGTGAAATTGGAATCATCGTTTAACTTCTAATACTGGTACTTTCGGTTTATTAAAGCTTTTTGGCTTTTCAACTCACCATATCATTTCTCTTTCATTTACTTGCTGATTTAAGCCTCAGGTAGAGTTAGCTTCAAGAGAGAGTCATTTATTCATTTAGGTCTCCTCATATATGTATGTTTTTTATGTTGTGTACTTGTATGTCGTTTTGTTATTGGATTACTTGTAGTCATGTTTTCACAGTGTAGTTTTTAAGTTGTGTAACATTACTTGTATGTTATCTGGTTGCAGCGTTGCAAAGCCTTCCAAACCTGGTAAGTCTTCAGATACGATATAGCATATTGTCTCGAGTGTCGAGTGTGAAGCCACTTGAAGCTAGTAATCAAAAGTATTAAATTTTCAGTTAATGTGTGTACTTTGGTTGTTTTTAGGATGTGTTGTGTGCCTTGTCATTGTTTTTTCTATATGTTTCATTCATTGGCATTGCTAGCAACATCAGGCAAGCTATTCAACCTATGGGAAATCTTCCTTTATTGTCCCAAAGGCATTTCTTTATTTGAGCGATAGCTTTTTCGCACTCAGCGTTACCTGTCACAATGTACAAAACATAAGGTTTATACACTTGTTAATAGCAACATTTAAGGACGTGCACATCGAAAACAGCAAAAATTACAAAAGGTGGTATTGCCCGCATCACACTGACTGTGTGTCGATGTGCTGCTGAATAATATCACCTTTTGTAATTTTTGCTGTTTACGATGACCATAAATGTTGCCATTAACAAGTGTATAAACTTATGTTTTGTACATTTATATTTGCTGTTTTATTAGTAAAATAACGTTTTCCTACAGTTGATCAGTTACGGAGATATCTGGCCATAGATATTTTACAATCACGATCTTGATCGTTTGGGGTCACGTGACATTCAAATGGCAACAAGAGTCAGTTGTGGTGGTATTAGATTGGCTTCATTCAATAGCCCATCCCCTAAACCTCCCATTAGGTGCAAAGATCTTGAGATATCTGTTACAGAATTCGAATTATAGCCCTTTTGTCTCAGATTTCGTTGCCATGACAACAAACGTCGGTCGGGGTAAAATTTTGTTGGCATTATCAATCCCAAAAAACCCCATATATACGCAAAGATCTCGCAGATATGTCTAGCAGAAGTTGAGTTATAGCCCATTTTGTTACAAATTTCATTGCCATGGCAACCAGGGAGAGTCTGGGGGTAAATTTGAATGACACCATTAGATTGGCCATCCCAGAAAACCATTCACTAGAACCAAAAATTACTACTATCTTATACACACCCAAAGTTATGACCATTTAAAGAATTGTTGACTTTCCCCATAAGCACCATTGTAATTTTTTCGAATTTTTCTGATGAATAAGTTAAATGTTAAATTTTAATTTTTTGGTGAAAAGTAGAGTTTGGAGACAAAACAGACCACTTTTGAGTCGTTAAATTTAGCGGAAGTTGATAGTATTCATGATGATGCCAGCAGACAACGTTGGTGCTAGTGTTGGGTCAGTTTAAATTATTATTTCGGTTTGTCAAAAATGTGACTTCCTTCACAGTAGTAGTAGTAGTAGTAGTAGTAGGGATAGGGGTAGGATAGTGGTAGTGTAGGTGTAGGGTTATGATAGCAATAGGGGTAAGGTTATGGTAGGGGTAGAGTATGGTAATGGAAAAGTAGAGGTTACTTATAGTCGAAGTAGAAATAGGTAGTTGTGTTAGTAGTTTTAGTGGTTATTATACTGTCAGATTTTATTCAGCTCCAGATTACTTTCAACGGCAATAGAACTACAAATATTTATGTAAAAAGTGTTCAGTTTATATACAGTTCAGAAGAAGTGTACTGACTGTGTAATGGTAAAGTTTGAATTCTTAAATTGTGATATGTGCTGTTTTATATCTACAACCTCAGTGTCACCCTTACACTGTATATAAACCGACAGTTTTTTTTCAAAATCTGTATACATGTTGGAAGATATGTATAGTATATCCAGCACTACTTACGAGCTTCATGGATTTCACGTTGTCACAGCATGGCACCTTATAAAAGATTGACATGATTTAATATAATGAAGGATATTGCAGGAAAATTTAACATCATGTGACCATGACAAATTTTTTGCGGTTCACGGGTACTCTTTTTCAACTTTTGGATATGGATTTATTTGTTCACTTATGATTTCCGGTAACATGAGTTGTGCATGGTCTGTGTTCAGAAGAGCACAAATCAACAAGCAGCAGCTCTGCTAGTAGAAACCTGTGGGTGAGCGGCTTGTCAGCATCTACTCGTGCTGCCGACCTGAAGACACTCTTCAGCAAGCATGGCAAGGTGAGTCATAATGCACGAAAAGCATGAAATGAAAGCAGATCTGTGTAGTACCATTAGTGTCAGAATGTAAAGTGTGATTCTTAGGTGCTGGTGATGTACTGGGCTGGTTACATGATTTAAGTTGACCTTCATGACTGGTTTTACCTGTTTACCTGTAACTTAGCCTTCCACCACTATGGGTACGTAAATCATGTAACTAGCCCGGTACATCACCACCATCTAAGAATCACACTTTACATTCTGACACTAATGGTACTACACAGATCCGCATTACTGTCAAGTAACAACCAGTACTAATCACTTGATAGTGGCCCAACTTGAACTGTGAGTTGAATGCGCCATCTCTTGGTCATTTGTTTGATGTTAGCCATTCTGCCACCAAGGCATGTGTGTGATTTTTACGCGTGAAAGCAGCTACTGCTTTCAGCATGTCTTAGCCATCGCAATTCTGTTCTTCGTCCGTCTGTTCATCCATCTGTCACACGGGTGGATCAGTCAAAAACGGTGCAAGCTAGAATTACCAAATTTTCACCTTTGGCTGCACGGAAGACTCTAGTTTCAGGAATCGTAAAGTTTTTCCATAAATTTGAAGGGGGTCACCCCGAACAAGGGTGCTAAATGAGAAGGGAGTGGGCAAAATTTGTGATTTTTGGCCAATAAGTTGCTGTATCTCAGTAACGGTGCGAGATAGGGCTTAGGTTACTATTAATCACTAATAGGAAGTTGTACACTGGCTCTCGATTGGCGTCGAATTCAATGACCTTGAATGATCTTCAACACCAGTTGGTTTTATGGATTTTTGACGATTTTGAGCTGCGACACATATCTTTCACAAGGTGTCGGCTTGGAACTATCGTTCAATCCAGATAGAGAATTTGGTATTTGTATATTAACTTAGCGTGATCACCTCAATTTTCAGCTAAACTACTGAACTGGAGCTGCTATAGGCTTTCGCGCGTATCGTGAGCATTAACTCAAATTTCTTGTCTCATAGGTTGCCGGTGCGAAGATAGTAACAAATGCCAAGAGTCCCGGTGCCAAGTGCTACGGCTTTGTGATGATGGCATCTACTGAGGAGGCATCCAAATGCATACAGCACTTGCACCGGACAGAGATGCATGGACGCATGATTTCTGTGGAACGGGTGAGTTGTGTTTGTTTATCCGATCTGATCCGTGGCATCAAGTTTCATCCTGTAGTTTTGATGTATGAGGGTCGTTTGATAAATAAGTTAGAAAACACCGTCATTCCGTTTTTTAAATATGAAAAATCTGAAATATACATTTTATAGCGAATTTTATTTCAGACATGTGTACAAATTTTTTGATGATGGTGTCATTATTGTGATGTTTCTACAATGTATTATTTTCTCCGCTAGTAATCTATCATAATTCATTAGTGACAAACAGCATAAAAACGAGAAAAAAAACTAAAGTTAACAAGCTGATGTCACTTTTTTCAATGTTAAAGATTATTGTTTCATTTTTTAACATAATTGTTGAAGTTTGCTTAAACAGTTGTCTTATCTGTCAACAAGCTTTTGAATGCCCAGTGCAAAGAATGATGCTGGCTGCTGTCCATGCCTTTGAAGAACGACTGATTGAATGAATCTGATTTACATTAAGTTTGGTTATCCGCTAACAAAACAATAACAGCACGCCGTTTGTTATGGGAGGATTTTAGTGGGAACGTCGTCATGTTTAATGTTAATAAATGACTCATAGTGATGTCATTGTAATAAAACTCACAGCTGCTGCTCAGAATTAAATTTCCTTCAAAGAAGTATATTTCGGATTTGTAATATTTGGAAAACTAACAGAATGACAATGTTTTGTAACTTATTTATCGAATGACCCTCGTAGTATATCAGTTTACATTGCACCTACGTGTGTTATGGTTAATGCATTATGCTTATGCCATTGGCTGGGTGACAGGCCTATTTGGTGCACCTGTGCGTACCAAAAAATGTATTAGGTCATTTCATTCAATATTGTATAAGCATTTAACAGTAACACTTATTTGACATCGTGTTTTATTGAGTGAGTTTTTTTCTGCATGTCGTATGCTATTGTAATCAAGCCTTTTGGCTATGATACCACAATTAAGCTTAGTTTCATTGATTGGACAGACAGTTCTGAGAAGTTCAAGTTAGCGTGACACAGCCTAACATATCAACCAATTAAACAGCAGTGGAAAGTAACTGTAGTGAGTGCATATTACACTGTGTCTCAAAAAAGTATCCCCAACATTTTCGACTGTAAATTGAAAACCAATTATCAGATTTTGATAATTTTAGGTACAAATATTCCTGACACAACTTGCCATCAAATGACCATTCAGTTTCCCACCTCAGCCAATGTGTGCTTCTGCACTACCTGGGGAAAGCACAACCAACAAAGTATCATTGTTTTATCCAATGCGATGTGATTGCTTATATAAATTAACATAACTCGTAAAAACACATTTTGTCCACATTTTTGACACTGTGGCTGACATTTTATTCAGTTGTCCATTTTTTAACTGCTTGCAGTAAAATTTCTTGAAGTGTTGGCCCACTATGCGAACACGGGAAAGGAGACTTATCTCCATTCATTGACAGCAGTATTGATAATGTTCTGCTCCAGACCAATCCAGGCTCTGCATTTTTAAACTTCATCTGGTAGACACACTGCTGCAAGACCTGCTGTTCGTGGCGACAGATTAGGATAGATGGAATTTATTGACGTTTTCATTCATTTTAACATGTATTATGCTTGGTCTGCTTTCCCCAGGTAGTGCAAAAGCAGACGTTGGTTGTGGTGGAAAATAAGACATTTATTTAATAGCCAATTGTGTTGGAAATATTTCTGCCAAATATTATTAAAATCTGCCAATCTTTATTCAAGGCATGATCGATAATGTTGAGGATGTTTTTTCAGGTTTTATTTTAACACATTTGCTTGATCTGCTTTCCCTAGGTAGTGCAGAAGCATACATTGGGTGAGGTGGGAAACTGAATGGTTATTTGATGGCAAGTTGTGTCAGGAATTTTTGTACCAAAAAAATATCAAAATCTGATAATTGGTTTTCAAGTTACAGTCGAAAATGTCGGGGATACTTTTTTTTAGACAGTGTAGTATAACGAATTATGTTGGATTGTGAACTGGTGGCATGTGACACTGCAGGCAAAGGGTGATCCATCGTCGCAGGCTCAGTTGACTGAAAGGAAGTTACCAGCAAATGCTGTCACTGTTGCTGCAACAAGAGGTTTGCATATTGTGTCATGTTTATTATCGTATGCTGTAGATAATTACAAATGTAATTGTTGATGTAAGAGTGAGGTGAGTGAATTAGTGAGTCATGTCATGGCATAATTCTAAAATAGTTTGACCCATTGTGACCCCGTAACAATGATCACAAACATTAAAGTGCATGCTATAGGTATAGCTAAAATGCTAAAATACTGATACATGCATCAGTACATTATGCACATAAATGTCACTTAAGACATGCGTCACTTAAGTAGTGTCATTGTCTCAATGGCAGTCTTTGTGTGTTAACGTTCTGATAAGAATGTAATTGTCTTTCACATGAGTTGTTTGGCATGATTCTGTTTGCAGACACTTAAACTTTATTCTTAAAAAATTTTTTCTTTGCTGTTTGCTAACTTTTCTGCTGTTTTGCACCTCATCTCTCCATTATATAAATTTATTGTGTATTACATTCCAAATGAATACTGTCTTGGAGATAACGATCTTTTGTGAACTTTTGACCTGGGTCCGAGTGTAGCACTAATGTCATGTGTTTTGTCCACACTTGATGCAGGTATGTAATTGTTTCAGGTGCTCAAGCAGCAAAACGTCATCCAGCTGCAGCAGTCAAAGTGACGTCGGATACTGCCAGAATACAGACTGCTGTACAGACGAAGCCAGCAACATCAGCTGACGGCAAGAGCATGGTGAAGAAAACCACTGAGAAAAAAGACGATTTGAAGAAACCAATATCTGCAAAGAAAGATACTGCCAAATCTGATGGTTCGCTAGCGTTACATATTATTTTAAGCGTTTGAAACTTGTACTAGGCAGTACATAAAACAGGGTTCCTACAGGTCAGGTAAAACTGGAAAAAGTCAGGGAAAGGTTAGGGAAAAATATTATTTTTGAAAAGTCGGAGAAAATTATCTTGGATCATGCAAACTGCAGATATCTGTGATTTTTTGTGTCTCCAAATGTTAAAAAGCTGGCAGATTTGCTGCTTCCATTAAACGTCCAAAAGCTAGAAGTGTTTCGGCTTCAGGGAGGCTTTGTCTCCCTTGGCCCCCGACCAGGGATTTTGTCGTTTGCATATTGCTCCATAAATACGGTTTCATTACTTTATGATACATGTGTGATACGACATATGTGTGATAGGGTTATTGTTTCAATAAGGTCAGGAAAATTGTGATTCCATGACTGGAAAAGTCAGGGAATTTTGCTACACAAGATATGTAGGAGCCCTTATAAAAGGTGCAGCATACATACTTTGCATACATTAAGCAGTTGGACAGTTTCAACAAAAAATTAGCCTCGATCATTGTTAATGTTGTAACACACTTTCGGTTTATTGTAATGTTGATGTTTCGCATTATTTTCTGCATGTGTATGTAATGCACGTGGTATAGAAGTGAAAATGAATTGTTCGTTTTTATTTTATGCCACCCTTTAGTTCAAGATTTGTTGCAGGCCAACATCATTTTTTCATTCATCATTCAATGTCAAAGCACTTTGTGGGGTTATCTGTTGGTAATTAGGAGCATGCAAATGTTGACGTGCAGACCGGCGCAGATCATCAGGACATGCAGCTGCAGCTAGTAAGGATGCCGGTAAGACTGATGACGTCTCGTCAAAGATGAAACAGTTCGAAGAACGCCTGAAGGTTATGTGATGTACACCATGTCTCAAAAAAGGATGTCTGACATTTTCGACTGTAACTTGAAAACTAATTAACAGATTTTGATAATTTTTGGTACAAATATTCCTCACACAACTTGCCACCAAATGACCATTTAGTTTCTCACCTCACCCAACTTTTGTTTCTGCGCTACCTGGGGAAAACATAACCAGTGAAATATCACTTTTTTATCCAATGCAATATGATTGCCTTATTAACATATCTCGTAAAAACACATTTTGTTCGCATTTCTGACACTTTGGCTAACAATTCATCTAGCTGTCCATTTTTCAACTGCCTGCAATAAAATTGCTTGAAGTGTTGGCCCACTATGTGAACACAGGGAAGGAATTGCTTTCTCCATTCATTGACAGCAGTATCGATAATGTTCTGCTCCAGACCAATACAGCTGTACCAGTTGCTTTTTGACTTTGCAAACATTCCTAAACTTCATCTGGCAGACACACTGCTGCATGACAGTAAAACCTTGTAATAGACCTGCTGTCAGGACCGGCAAATTAGGATAGATGGAATTTATTGACGTTTTTCATTCATTTCAACACGTATTCAACACGATCGGTAATGTTGTTGTTTTTTTCAGGCTTTCTGTTCATTTTATCACATATTTCACTTGATCTGATTTCTCTAGGTAGTGCAGAAGCATACATTAGGTGAGGTGGGAAACTGAACGGTCATTTGATGGCAAGTTGTGTCAGGAATATTTGTACCAAAAATTATTAAAATCTGTTAATTGGTTTTCAAGTTACAGTCGAAAATGTCTGGGATGCTTTTTTGAGACACTGTGTAGTTCTGTTGTAAAATATAACATGTTACGTCATTGATGTGAAATTTCATTTGATATTTGGATTCCACTGTCTTGTGATATAAACACAGTACTTTATCTGTTTGCTTTAGAGGATATCATGTTTTTGGTCAGTTTTGCCCCATACTTAACATATTATCGCTCACCTTTGCCAAAAAATCGGAACATTATACAATGGATCAGTTAATGATCTTGTGCCACGTGGCTGCAAATGACAAACTAATACGATATATGCAGAGTTTCTAATTGTTTTTAGGCAAGAGAAGCAAAGTTTCGTCAGGACTGGCTGGAAAGACAGCGAGCTAGCGAGCGTCGTCGTCAGATGATGTTAGAACGTGAGAAAATGCGCCAGAGAGCAATTGCTCGCGATCAGGCCGATGAAGCCATGAGACTTGATCGAGAAAGAGAGCGAATCCGGTAACATGCACTTTACCATGCAGCAGTGCAGAGTCAATTTACTTTTTTATGAAATAAAATGTATATTTATGTACAGAAAGTATTCTGCCATGATGTGGGTTGTTACCTGTATTCGTGCATGATGTAGCAGTTTGCGGTTAGGTAGTGAGCAGTTTTGGCACATTACTCAGTGGTTATGGTGATTGGCTACAGTGTGGTCTCTTTTTATTATCTCACTGCATTTAACTCAGCTATTTTGCTTGGATTCTTCTTAAACGCTTCATACGCCTCAGTCCACTAATACTGAATTGATGCTGATACTTGAGGTTGACTCAGTCTGGCCATTTCTCATCCATCTATTCCGTAGGTAGGCGCAGTGAGCAAAAACTGACATAAGCAGACACGCGGTGCAGTGCAATAGCTTTAATCTATTATTTTGCTGTATAAGCTGGTGTCTAGCTGAGAGCTAAGGAAACGCAGATCAGTACTGTCCCATGGGTAAAAATGCTAAAGTTTGGTACTTGCTATAGCGCTTCTTACGTGAGACAGACTCATGGCCAGAAGCACTTTTGCCACTTGTAAGTGGCAGCTGATTGGCATGAGCTGATGATACTTGTGGCTTAGAGAGATTGTACATTGTGCACTGGTGCAGGGTTGAGAAGCAGAAGTTGGAGCTGGAGAGACTGGAGGCAGAACGTGAATGCATTCTGATAGAGCGTGAGCGTGAGCGGATGGAGTTTGAACGTGAGGAGCAGCGACGTAGCCTGGCCTTACTCAAGTACTGCACTCGGCATTGCATTTTGCATCTGTCAGAGATTTGAGTGTGTTAGATTGCATGTAGTAAGTTACTAAAATGTTCTGGGGAATTTTTTGCTTTTACGCGCAACAGCAGCTACTGCTGTATCACGTCTTAGCCATCGCAATTCTGTCTGTTTGTTCGTCCATCACATGGGTAGATCAGTCCAAAATGGTGCAAGCTAGGATCACCGAATCTTCACCATCTGCTGCTTGGAAGACCAGAATCAGTAAAGCTTTTCCATAAATTTGATGGGGGTCACCCCGAACGAGGGCGCTAAATGAGAGGGGGTGGGAAAAATTTGCGATTTTCAGCCGATACGGCGTTGGCAGAGTGAGATAGGTGGCGCCCTCTGGTGAGTATAAGTAAAACACTATAGATATTTAGCAGCCGGTCATCTGGCGCCCTCTGGCGACTGATTTTGTTTTACTAAGCTTTCTTCGAAACTATAGCCAAAAGCCGTACGGATGAGATCTACAGATGAAGTCTGACAGGGCTTTTTTGTATGTAGTTTATCGATTGAATTAAGTTGATGTTGTCTTGATTTCGTTAAGACGTAAACATTTTCCTTTTGATTTTGTCCTGCAAAAGGCATTTAACTTAGAATTTAAAACAGCATGATCAACAGTGTGATTGAGATTTTATGAACTTTAATAATGTCTCTTGTAGACTTTAAATGTAAGTTGTTTAATTGTGTTTTGTTACTGAATCCATTGCATTTCAAGTTGCCAACACCTGGTTTACTGACAGAATCGTGCGTTTCCTAGGCATGCAGCATGTAACCCCTCCTGTGTTACGCTAGTATATTCTGCTAATGTGCATTTTTTCTTCATATAGTGTGTTTTGTGTATTTTAATGTGGTGCGATTTAGCGTATTCTTCCATTATTGAAACAATTAACTTGCTGTTGCATGCGAAACCAGTGTTCATGCCCAAGGCCATGGCGTTTAAGCCCAAGCACAAAAACTTACAAAAAAGCAAGTCCAAAAAACTCAAGGACAAACTCAAGAACATCTAAAAGCTGTGATGGTAAACTGAGACTTATGAATGCCACATGACATGTACAAGATACAGCTAATGGTAGAACAGCACTTACTTACGAATCCCGATGTGGTGCCATATTTTTGTGTAATCTTAGTCTGGCATTGTAGACAAGTCTCTACCCATTTCTGTTTTTTTTAATTAAAATTTTGCCAGTTATTAAAGTACTCGGCAATCTGGCAGAGGATTTTATCTCAAGCACTTGGGACCAAAGACAAAGACTGTTGCCAAGGCCAAGGCCACTGCTCTTTGTTCTCGAGGTGCTTCGAGGACGAGGCCAAGTGCTCGAGGATACATCAATGTGTGAAACATGATTGTGTGGTGGTCGCAGACGTCAGGAGATGCAGCATGCACGAGCAATGAAGCGTCCACATGATGTCTCATCGTCTGGCTGGACCCCTGACACCAAGAGACCTGCTGTTGTGGTGGACTATCCATCCAATTCTACCAGGTCTTTCTTCCGTGTTTGTTATTTGCATTCATTTTTAATTGGTTTACTTATCCAGAATTACTATGGGTTAGGCAGGATTTTTTAATGGAAAACTTCTTGGCATTGCTGCTGCAGCTAAAGCTGTAGCAGTTGACTTATATTTTGTCTACTGCTCTTAAAAGAACAGTATTTGTATAATTTTTCGAGTTGGTGTTTCTCTTGCCATTTATTTGTCAGCTGCATTTATAGTATTGGCGTTATTTGACATTTTTTAAACCTACAATGCTTTATCATCTTGTGATGTCAAGTTTATGAGCTTTTTTGAAAATCTAATAACTCACAAATATATTTCTTGGTGATTAGCCTTCATAAGTGTTTCAGAAAATTTTTAAAATGTATCTGGAATCAAAACTGTTGAAGTGACTTTCTCGACTTTACTGCAGGTCATTTCATCATTGTCGTAGTATTTATTGCAAATTCCTGTTTCACAAGATTGGTCTCCCTGTCCTTCGATAGAGAGCATTATGAGATTGATGACTGTCTGTAGTATAACAGGGAAAATTATTAGAACTGCCATTTTTGACACATGTGCATAATTATAATCGGCAGTTCTTTTAATTTCAGTTTTCCGTCGTTTTTTTGTGTTTTGTAAAGGTTAAACTTTCTGTAAAGGTTAAACTTTTTGTTCCATTATTATGTGTATATGCAATTCTGCCTGGAAAGGCCGTCCCCAAAATGACATATACCGTGTCGGGCAGGACGTTAAACCCTACACGCTCATTCACTCACTCACTTTATAGTTAATACTGGTTAAGCCGAGTTCCAAGACAGACCACTAGGTGTATAATTCACATTCAAGTAAAAACTAAAGCTTATCTTTCCTGTGCATTTTATGACTTAGAGTGTCTTGTCTGAGCGATTTCAACATGCCTAGTCATTTCATTGCATTTTGTTGTATTGCATTTTATTGTTGGACTAGTCATCTCCGCTGTAAGTCAAGTTGTCTAACATTATCATTATAATGTAGACTGGGTTGATGCGGTTGATTTTGATTTTGAATGCTGTTTGCTGATGCTGGTGCTGTAGTCGGGGCAGTGGTGCGGTGCCAGCTGCTCATGATAGGTACCTGGATCGTCATGCTGATCGACGTCTGGATGTACACCCAGCCGCACGTACTGCTGCCAGGTCGGTTGACTCAACATGTGTCTGATTCATGGTGTCATTTGATGGCACTATATGAATGTGTTATAAATGGTTGGCTGATTCATCTCTGACAAAGACTAGTGTTGCAGGCCTTCTCTCGGGTATTCTGAAATTCCTTATAGTTGAAGCTTTTCCTTAAGTGTTTGGAATAACCGGATTCGTCCTGAAAACTGTAAAAAAATCGTGCAAAGAGAGAAATGTTCCAGAAAAACTAGAACAACATTAATCTTGTTTACCATCAGGGTACACGGGAAACTGCTCTGCCCTTTGTGAACTTTGAAGTTGTCATCGTTTTTGGTTACGGAAATGTCAGTTTTGTAAGTTTGTAGCACTTTTTTATATGCTTTTTTGGATTTGCTGGATCAGCTAGTTGGAAAACGTGTTGAATTTGGAATGTCTGTCCTGACACAGCTTCACAGAATGTGATGCATGATGTGATGTTGCTGTGTTTCTGTGGACTACACAGTGGAAGGTCGGGAGAAAGGCGTAGTGACGGTGGCGCTGTGCCATCGGTCAAGCCAGCAAGCCGGCCAGCTGACCGAGTGCGACGTGATCGCTACTCTCCACCGCCACCAGGACATCACATGTCTGCCTCCGCAGGTCAGGCTGAGTGGAAGCCACCTCCCACTGGTGACAGATCGCGCTCAGGACATCATGATGCTAAAGGTAAGGGTTCTTGGTGGCATCGAGTTCTTCTTTGTCATCGTTGGTAGGATTAACGTGGCTTAGTGGTAACATCGTTGGTCGCATCAATGAAGTTACTCAGTCTCAGGTCACCTGGCCAACTTTGCCTGGTTATCCTTCCATTTGTAGACAGAATGAGTATTGATGATGGCTACGGTTTCCAGCTACGGCTTTGGAAAAATGGCAAGTTCTGTGTAACAATAGGCCCTGTTACTAGAACTGCTAGCATACACAATGCATTTTACATAGATAAAACTACATGACCATAGATATAAATTGGCTAGAGATGCGCTCAAGTTCAACATCTTACTTATTTTACTTGCGGTGCGCTTTACGACTTTCTGCCGTCGTCATCTCATTATGACACACTTTTGGCCACCTGCTGTAGCTCAGTTGTGCTTACAGCATCAGTAAAGGGATGATCTTCCATGCAACGCACCTTACTTTGTTTTCACTTGAAATGTTGACATTTTTCAACCTAGGAAAGAAATGTATACAGTACTGTAAGATATTTGCAACAAAGGTGGTACTTATTTGAAACACTTTGTAGTGTATCCAGCTGTAGAGTACATGCATTGCTGTGTACGATGCAGGGTGGACCAAAAAGACTGGCACCATTTTTTTGTACGCCTTATAACTTCACCAAATATTTACTAATTTTCAAAATTCTTTTACTGTCAGAATAAGGAGAAAATTTGTAATGACATTGTCACTATAGATCCACCACACTTCAAGTGTGTCACTACACTACCTTGTGAAATGTCACTGTGTCAAAAGTAACAATTGAAAAAAAGACAACTTCTATAACAGCACATTTTAACAAATTAACAACAGGATACATGTTTGATGTTTCGATTATTGTCTAAAGTAACTGTCGCATCTTGCATTTTTTACATCGAATGTTCAATATGTCCACCTTGTTGCTGGATGACGCTCTGAAGCTGGCAATGCCACTGACTAATAGCACGATCAGCAAAATGTTGCGACAGTTTGCCCTACTCTCATAGTCACAAAATTCTTCATAAAGTAAATAAAACTTTTCAGAAATACAGAACAAATGCCAGTGACATCAGCGATGATGTCACTAAGCACAGGCAGAAGAAAATATACAAGTAAGCAAAATGTTTTAAAAAGCATGTGCCTTGAAGACAGAATGCCATGTTGTGGTGTTTTTATAAGACACAAGGTAGTGTGGTGACATACTTGAGGTTATGTGGAATCTTTAATGATAATGTTATTACGAGTTTTCTCCTGATCCTGACAGTGGAAGAATGTTGGAAATCGGTTAGTATTTGGTGAAGTTATAAGGCATACAAAAATGGTGCAAGTTTTTTGGCCCATCCTGTATATCTGTTACTGTTTGTGATGTATACGGCAGCTGTTGATTATTCAGATGGCAAAGCAATGGCTGGCTACTCATCCAGTCAGGCATCGGGTGCAATGTCACGTGACCATGGGGGCTGGCACAGCGCTGTGACATCGTCAAAGCAGCACGGCTACGGAGCACCAGCTGCAGCGGCCAGCAGCCAGTGGACCAATCGTGGCACAGCGTCGTCAGCTGCCTCGGTGTCGGCACGTTCTAATTGGTCTAGCGGTGGTGTTGGCTCAGTCCCTGGTGTTGGCAGTAGCTTTGCATCGTCGGCCAAGAATGTGATGGGAAGTGGTGGAGTGTCGGCTTCGGCGCATGAGCCTCGCTATGATGCCTACAAACAGATGCCCAGTTCGGGCATGCGTCGATACTAACTGGAAGACATGTTGTGGTTTTTCTGCATTTTTAGTTTTCAAATTAGAACGACTAAATGCATGGGTGAGCAAGTCAGCTAGGATGACCATATAACAAACTTCAAGCTATATCTGTGAGACAGTTTAGTGTATCATAATCATTAATTCACACTGGTTTCAGTATTTTATCTTACTTTATCTTAAGCATATCGGGCAACTCAGTTGTGAGCATTTGTACGGAAGTTGCGTATAGTAGCTCAATTATTAACAGTTTAATATTCACATACTTCGCGCCGTGGCTGTGACCGCTGATGTGTTTGATGTAATATAGTAATTGGTTCACACCGGTTTTTTGGTGCAGTAGTTTATTGCAGTGTATCTCACGCGAATAGGCCTCACAAGTTGTATATTTGTACGGAACATTGTAATTATTGATTCACTTTAGATTAACATTTTGACACATAGATTTGGACTTCATGTGCAGCTTACGGTGTTCTTCATTCTGCAACGATCTGTGTGAATCACATCTGTTGTTAGTTAACGTATAACTAGCTGGGTTTAAAAACGTAAAGTCTTTCCCAAGCCTTACGGCTGATCTCCGTTTCCTAAGGCCCTCAGCCAGACACCAGTTTTTACATTGCGAGACTACGGATATGGGGCCAGTGTATCGCACGGTGTGCCTGTTTATGTCTCAGCGGTGAAGCTGGTACCAAATTATACTGCTTGGGTTTGGTACATTGGATAAATTGTTGTTTCACTTTATTAGAATTTTTGTCACTCATGCATGGCACTTTATGGTTCATGTAGTTTCCATTTGATGACATCAACTCTAAGAACATTATTATGTGAACTGTACTGTTGAAGATATGCCATATATAACCGTACCTGTCATTGGTTAGTTGATTGAATGATTGACTTTTCGTTTGATTGTTTGAGTGACAAGGTTTAAAGAGTGTTTTACTGGTTGCTGAGATGAACGGAGATGTTTGTTTTGGTATTGCTATACGATTTGTTTACTGTAGAGAGTGACACAGTAATACCGCGGTTACTGCGGTATTACCACAGTAAATGGGTAAATTTCTACCGAAATCCCGCGGTAACGGTAAAAACTACGGTAGTACCGCGGTAGCAGTAAAACAAAATTAGTTCATTTCCTGCTGCGTGCATTGTAAAAGTGAGTGCTATTCTGGACACTAGAATGCTCATTAAGATCATGAGTGACGAACAACCATGCGTGCCACGTGGTATAGCATTGCATGGGCACTGGGCACCCATCAAGTAATTAGTGTCAGTCACGTTAGTGCACTGCACTGACTGCAGCAACTGAGATCAGAGATATCTGCCGACCATTGCCTAGCATTCCTGGGATTTACTGGGAGACGGCATGTAAGACGGCACAGACATGAATTAATGGCCCTGGTTTGGCTGACTAGCGACACGTCGAATCAGCCTCTGTAGTCTACAAGTGGTATTTTTGTTTTTGTTTATATTTAAAGACACTGAAAATGTGTCAATCCGCTATAACAATAATGCAGATTTTCGTTAATGAAGATTATCATTAAATGACAGGAATCGTAAAGTCCTCATCTTTAGACTTCAGATTCTGGGCTGCGATGGGGATGGGAAAATTTCTACAGTAATGGGGATGGGGAATTTACCGTGTCACTCTCTAGTTTACTGCACTGAGGCATGAATAAGGTATTAGGTAAATGGGCAGTGCTGCTGAACTGTACATAAGCTAACTAACAAACGGTGGTTGTCACTTGATTATTGGAGTGTAACAACTCAGCCTTCTACCCGCACCAGAGTGTACTGTAGAGCCCAAAACTGCAGCCATATACACTGTGTCTGGAAAAAAGTAACCACCTAGACATTATACATGATGTTTCATAAAAAAGAATCCCTTTTTGTTTCTTTCATAATTCACTCAAATGATGATCAGTTTACACAAAATTTGTATCAGTTGTAGCTGAAGAAATACTAATTCAAATTATTGCAACAAAATGTGACAGTTGATTAAATATTCTTTGCTAGTTGTGACGTAACGCTGACATCATGATGTGTCATGGGTATAAGCTTGAAAGTCTCAACTGGTGCTGTCAGTTGCTATTCTGCTCTGATGGTGAAAAATCTGGTTCGCTGATGACAAATTTTTGAAGTTTTACAGTTGCAGCCACAAAAATGTGCAAAGCGATTGCATTTACATGTCTGTGGGGATACTTGGACTTTCACGTGTTCGAGCAAGACAGTGCACTAGCACACAGAGCTTGCAAAATGGTTGCGTTTTTGGCTCGCAAGATGCCTGATTTCATGTCCTCATATTGCTTAGTGCTGACATGATAAACACTTTTCATTAGCGAATCAGATTCAGTTCACCATCGAAGCAGGGTAGCAACTGACAGCACCAGTTGAGACAAGCAAGTTTGTACTCACGACACACTATGACGTCACCATTAGGACACGACTAACAAAGAATATTTAATCAACTGCCATATTTTGTTGCAATATTTCAGCTATAACTGTTACAAATTTTGTGTAAATGGATCATCATTTGAGTGAATTATGAAAAAATAAAGTGATCCTTTTTATGAAACACTGTGTGCAATAGAAATGTCAAACCTGAACAGGTGTAAATATAATTTCATACACATAATCCCTAATAAATTTTTGAGGCGACCACCAAATTTTGTTGAAAAATATTAGCGAAGTTATTAATTGTGAAGATTTCGTGATCCTGTCTTGCGTTGTGTTGACAATACCAGAGTGTGACGGACAGACAGACGTCTCGACGATGGCTAAGACGCGCGAAACATTACATGCTGTCGCGCATAAAAAGTGCGCTGCAGCATATATGGAATGACTTGCCCCAGACTTTCGCAGTATGCTAATAACGTCTGCAAATTTCCTGCTTGGTGCCTTCCCCACACAGTTGCATAACGAGCTAGTAGCTAAAGCACTACCGCCTCTAGCATCACTGCATCACTACGTGACTGGTTCATCAGGTGCAGCTTCTGGCCGGGTGTATACACGACGTTACACGTACTGTCACATAGGTACTGCTATGTATTCAGCTCATGGGAAATGACGATGATTACTAGTTATACGACGACGGGACGACATGACGACCGAATCAATAATGACGTACGTGCCGCCGATGCAGTGTTGCCAGTGTAAACTAGTCTGCAGTAGGTCCTATACCGTACGTCCATTCCATTCGCTATGCTCACACAATGGCGGATCCAAGGGGGACGTGCGGCCGCCCCCGCCCCCTTTTAGCCCCTATGCATAAGTAAACACTTTGTATGCTTTGCCGAACTGCTAATTAAATAGTTCGTGTATCAGGGTAATTATTAAAATTATTGCCACCAGATGTTATATCCCGTCCCCGAAATGACCAGTACTGTGTTGGGTGGAACGTTAAACCTTACTCACTACCCACTACTACCAGATGTTATATTTTAAGGCTAAAATGCACCAAATTCGATTTTGGCTGGGTTCCGCCCCAGACCCCGCTGGGGGAACTCACAGCGTTTCCTTAGACTAGCTGGATTCAAGGGGTCTTACTTCTAGGGTAAGGGAAAAGGAAAAGGGGGGAGAAAGGAAAGGGGAGGGCGAAGAGGGATATTCCGCCCCCTTGGCTGAAGCCTAGATCCGCCACTGTCATCATCATCATCATCGACAACCGTGGGCTCAATGCCCGTTGGTGTCTGACGCCATTCTTACTCCACTGTCAGCTCACATGCAATTAAGGGCGTCTGTCCCCCCTTAAGCTGCTGGAACAGGCTCCGTCGTCAATTCTTTCTCCTCTTCTTCTCTTCCATTTCTCAGTTCCCTTTCTGTATTCTCTCTTTCCGGTTTTTTCTGGGCGTCTTTTCGCGAATTATGACTAGGATATTTCGCGAGCAATAGGCCTATCTGTTCGTTTAGAAATTTGGAACACTCTTAGTCTCAAACGCATTTCGCAGGAAGCCAGAAATAAAGATGATTGATGTAACTTCAGTGCTAAATTTTGCCAAATTCCCTCCCTGAATGTCTGAATAGCATTCCGCGCTGTGATGGAGCAGTAAACAGTTTGCTCAATTTTTAGGCTATATCGTGTAGATGCCCCTTGAAAACAGCCGCTCAACCCACTCAGCTGACTGACTGGTCGTCGCACGCCGGCGGAAATGGACCATCACTTTGCACTGGACGCTCAGCTGCTCGTGACATGCTACGGCGCTCTAGCTGGCGTCACGACGAGCGATTTATGCTAATTTATCTGTCTGCTGGTGGTCCGCGTGGTCGGGCTGACTGCATGACATCGCCGTGGGCGGTCGTGCGCAAAAGGACAGAGACACCCGGAGGTTCGGTAGCAGGCTGCTCGGGCACTGCTATCGTGTCGTATCGCATAGATAGGCCCTCGCAGCTTTATACGTCGAGCAGGCGAGCCTCGTCACGTCACGCCACCGTTATGATTGACTTAACAATATAATAGCGAACAGCCGTATGGCCGACCGATTCTGCAGTGAATCATTCGTTGATCCGTGTGGTAGAAAGAAACTGCTTTAGCTAGCATCGAATCTATAGGTTTACCGCTAACACAATGACTGCGTCGTCTCGTCTGTGTGCGGCTTGTCTGCTCTTCTCCGTGTTGTTCTTGGTGGACTGTGCTCGCCGCGACGCAGACCCAGAAACCTCCCCGTCGTCCCCGACGCCGAGTTCATTGTCCACGGAGAACGACGACGGACAGGCACGCTGCGTGGACATCAGTGCGAGCTTGGCGGCTTGTCGTCGGCTCGGCTACCGTCAGATGCGACTGCCAAGCCTGCTCAACGTGACGTCCGCCAACGCATCGACCGTGACAGCAGCGGCGATGCAGTTGATGGGCGGGTGTGGGGAGGACGGGCTGGTGCTGATGTGCTCGTTGCTCGCACCTGTCTGCATCGACAGGCCGATCTGGCCGTGTGCTTCGCTCTGCCGCTATGTCAGTGCCGGCTGCAGAGACGTGTCTGACGTCGTCGACTGCGATTTACTGCCGTCAGACGACCAGCTGTGTATTGGACCCAACTCCAGCGACAGGACAGACTCGCACGAGTCGTCCTCCAAGACCGTGTTCGACGCTCGTCTATACCGACCGCAGCGTAAGAAGTCCGGTTAGTATACCACAGTCCACCGCATAGGAAAATGTAGTAGTCGATATTTTCTTCATTTTCTATTGTATACTTTTCTGCTTCTTATTTATCTTTAGTGTAGACTACGTGGACCTAAGTGGTCAGATTTCAGTGAGAGAATAGATGGCTGAAAGCGAGATTTGTAGCAGCAGCTGATGCCCGTCTCTGTATCTAGAGAGTCAGGCTCACTCAGCTTGCAGACCGAGTGACAGCATGAAAACAATACTTAGGGCAGACAGGGCAAAATTCACGTGTCTCCTGACGGTGGCGGAGGCATAAAAACGAGTGCCGTTTTGTATGTACCACTCTGTACATGTGTGTGCGAGATGTCTGTTAAGACGTTGTGTGAGGTGGTATCGATGGCCAGTGGTTTGTGACATGTTTTGACATACAAGTGTGCATACAAATGAACTCGAATTTTCATAGACTTAGTAGTACCTTTGCGTTATTGTACACGTGCTTGCGTTTTGACGAGTTGCGTCAATAAACAAACAAATTGATGTTGCTGCTAATGCTGCTGATGATGTTGATTATGATCATGATAGGTCGCCCTGGTGCTGCTCGTCCCAGTCGTCGTCGTAACTGGAAGGCAAGACGCGCTTCATCGCGCAGGCGCAGACCATCAACGCGCGTTAGGACAAGAAACCGACACATCAACAACGATCTCGAAAGTATTACGTTTCAGTCTGCCTTTTATTGGATTCATTACATGATATGCACCGTTGCTTACGTTGGGTGATTTTGTCAAATAGGCCTACATTCAGTAAAAGCAAACAACTAACATTCATTCATTCAGTCAGTCAAAAATATAGTGCCGTATGTCGCGAACAAATCGGATACGCATAACAGAAAAAGAGTCGAGAGACCACAGTGTTCACGTTTACCATAATGAGCCACTGGCGTAGCCATAGGGGAAAGCACTGGAGGCACGTGCACCCCCTCCCCTCTTTAGGAGCCTACTCAGTTACTCAAAATAGTGCCAAAATGCATCAAAACACCCCATTCTCACACCAGAAATCCGAAAATTTTCGGGGGAGAGGGCACAGCCCCCTGCCCAGATCCCTTCCCCGTGGGGGATGGGACACCCCTCCTCATACCCCACCCCTCAAGTACCACACTACAACTAGATCTTGGCTACGCCACGCCAAATTGTTCAGTTTAGAAGACAAGAAGTACAGCTGTCGCTGGGGAAGGCCGACAGTACCGATTAATATGTATGAAGGCCAGCGTCCAACTTTCGGTTGCGGAGAGAATGCGATTTCCCAGAGGTGACCACAGTTCCATACTCGGTATGTTAACGTTGTTAACAACGCTAGGATACGGTAATTCGTCGCCACCGTTTAGCCATAGTACACACGTCACGGAAAAACAACAAATACAACCTTGTTTCATGGGCACGACCGCAAAGGCGCGTACTGAGCGACGTAACTGAACTGAAGTGATACGATTTTTTAAAAGTTTTTGACAAACAGATCAATGGGCGAGCAGGGCGAGTCCATTGGACATTGGTTGACGCGTACGTGCGCGTAGTCACGTAGTCACCGACGCCGTCAGACGGTGCTTACTGTAATGCATTACTGTTCGCTCATTGGTCAGTTCGTCAAAAACTAAACCATGTCAGTTCAGTTCAGTTGCGTCGGTCTGTGGCGACTTAAGTAGGCCAAAAACAAACGCCGGCGTGCTCGGATCTTACATGTTCATCGATCTCGAGCGCAGACGATCAGGCTGGTGATAGTTGATAGTGACGATGGCGAATAAGCTCAGTGCTGTGTGGCGTGTGTTTCAGAGGCGGAGTCGGAGACAGTCAACACGACGACGACTACCACCGTGTCTCCTCCGATGACTGCGGTGACATCGTGCAGTGTCTGCGCAGACCAACTGACGCGTTCTGCGCTCACTCAACGACTTTGTACCGCACAGTTCGGTGAGTCGTGCATCGTTCTCACAACAAGGTTTTGTGCATGTTAAACCACTGTCTGGAGTAGAATAGTTGAGTGTTAAAGGAACTAATACACTCCAAAGAAACGTCTGCCGTCTCCGCTGTGCTTTTATCAAGTTCTCTGGTGTAGCCCTGCAGACGCCTGGTTGGGTTCCTTCTTGTTTCTGCTAATAATTTTGTGTAGTGGCAGAATGTAAGCGTAAGCGTAGTGTTGTTATGCGGCTGTGACGGGCTGCGTTACGCGTCTTGCCTGTCCGTTTGTCTGTCCCGTACATGCTCCAAGCTAAAAAAAGAAAGGCAGTAGAGAACAAGAAATTTGAGCTAATGCTCACGAGACGCGCGAAAGCCTAGGCCCTATCTCGCACCGTTACTGAGATACAGCAACTTATTGGCCAAAAATCGCAAATTTTGCCCAGCCGCCTCTCATTTAACGCCCTCGTTCGGGGTGAACCCCTTCGAATTTATGGAAAAGCTTTACGGTTCCTAAAACTAGAGTTTTCTGGGCACCCGACGGTGAAGATTTAGTGATCCTAGCTTGCACCGTTTTTGACTGATCCACCCGTGTGACAGACGGACAGACAGACAGACAGACAGAATTGCGATGGCTAAGACGCGCTGAAAGCAGCAGCTGCTTTCGCGCGTAAAAAGCAAAAATTGCTGTGTAGGTTTCCCAGTACTTAACTTTTGTGCGAATGTTATGGTTGCGAAGTGAATTTTTTAGCTGGGCGGACGGCCACATAGGCTATTGTGAGGGCAGTAAGCCTACAGCTACACATTTTTCTAGCTGCTTATGGTCTCAGTGACTCGCTTGGCTTTGGCTGTAATACACGTAGCCAACTCTAATCACGGCATATGCGTGCATGTAAGCAAGCGTCGTCGTTGTGTGTTGTGTGATCAGTCGCCAAGGTCGATCCGTCCCGCTACATCCGCGCTGGATCCAGTCTCAAGCTGCTGGCCGCCAGTAAGTCCACCAAGTTCTACAAGACGCCGCCGCCGGCCAAGTCTGCTGGGTCTGCAGCGCCAAGGCGTCGTGCAGTGTTGTTCCTGCACGGCACGTCGACCGCCCAGTGCTCGTGTCTGCAAACCGGTCTAGGCGCCGGCGACCGACGCCGCGCTGGCGATGATGGTGGTATGGTAGACGCATCACGAGAACGCCGTGGTGGTGGTAATGGTAGGGGTGGCGGCGGTGGGGATGGTGGAGATGACGAGGGTGGTCTGCTGGTGGCCGGGCGTCTGGAAGACGCCGGCAGCGCTCGACGTCGTCGCACGCGACTAAGACGCGGTGGTGCTGGTGATGTGGTAGGCCTAGACACACCCGGTAGACGAACACGCCGTGGTGATGATGATAGGCGAAGCACTGAAGGCAGTCAGCTGGTAGCGGGTAACCTGCAGGAGGTCGGGGGCGGCGCTGGACGACGTCGCACGCGGCTGGTCGTTACGGTCGTCGTCCCGGTCAACTCGCGGTCCCTGGCGCGTCGCGCCGTGCGTCTGGCTCGCAACACCGGGCTCTGTCAACGACCACAGCGTCCTCCACGAGCTGGTGCCAGACGTCCACCACGCCCCGACTCTCTGCTCTCCACGGTTGTTAATTATACACCGTGTCCCAAAATTAGCGGCAGCCCTGTTTCAAACGCACCTAATTCAGTTTGTAGTTCATGGATTTCAACGAAATATCGTATACTGCACTATCTTAACATTACTTACGGTCACACCCATTGTGACGTACGCACCTTACCGTGTGTGCTCAGTGTAACGTCATTATGACGCCAGAGTTTGTTTCATTAAGATACGTTCAATGCATTGTTATTGACAAAGGGATCAAGCAGCAGTGTACCCGCCTCAGACTAAGGGCTTGCGTCGAGGCCAAAAGTGGCCACTTTAAGCTCAAACTTTAAGGACAAGTTCAGAATGATTGTCTCAATGACTGGTTTAAATTTTGTAAAAATCTGTCAAGTATTAATGATTTTACACTAACTTATCTGTAGGGGTGCCGCTAATTTTGGGACACGGTGTAATATTGCTATATTGTACAGGCATTGTTAGTGCTGCCTTTTCCAGTGTCGTCGTGGCACCACAGGCTGTCAAAAAATTTTTTTCCAAAAATGCCAAACTTGTGGCTGCAAATCTTTCAGTTTGTGAGAATTTGGGAGTAAAATTAAAATTTTGAGCACCTGTAATTTCCCTTGTCGGAAATTTCAAATTTACAGCTGTGTTGAAAAATTGCTATTTTCTGCCATCACCCCTATTTTTTCAACCCACGACGCCCCTGTCAGTGATGCTAGATACTATATGAGTATCAATTCCGTGATACTACAATACTTTTTGACAGTGTTGTTACAATAGGTTATTGGCCATTACGAAGACTGACTGATTGACTTCATTGACCTTAGTATAGAATGGTGAATACAGAAGACATTCGTATAGGCAATACTTTCTGAAGGCGCTGTTGATGTGTGGTGAACAGACGGGGGTGGACGGGCAGGTGGGAGTGGAGCGCGAAAGCGTCAAGAGAAGATCAAGAATTCAAGAGCAGCACGCTGTTGCCGCAGCTCACAGACCGGCAACTGCATGGAAAAGGAAAATGCAACGAAACAGAAGAATCAAACAACAACGACAACAACAACAACAACAACAGCAGCAGCAACAACTACAACAGAGACAACAGAGACAACAACAGAGACGACAACAGAATTAGAATCAGCTGCGCCAGTCAGCTGTATGGCGTGTTCTCTGCTGATCACCGAGAACTTTAACTTGCATTCGAACAGGGTGGTCAGTGTTTGCCAGAGATATCGACCTGATCTGGATGCTTTCTGTAGGCACAGTTTTATTGTAAAAAAAATTTTTTTCATTTTCTAAAGACGCATTTTTTATTTTCTATAATGTTAAAGTACTTTTTATATTATTGTTAAACGGTTAGGATAAAATGGCGTGATGTAATTATTTATACAGAGAAACTGAAATGTTACTGATAATTAGAATGTCAACGGATTTTGTACCTGAATGTACGTATGATGGGAAAAAAATTGATGAGTATGGAAAAAACTGTATTCTGAAACATAGGATTTAGTCAGTACGTCAAATAAAAAGAGTCACTTTTTATTGAACATTTACAAACGTACCTTTCTCCACAAAAACGTGCATTTTGTATTTTTCCTAACGTTTATTGTATCTATGCTTGTTGGCCTTTTTTCAGCTGCAACAGTGATCGCGTTACAAACGCTTTCAACGCGATATAAAAAGAAACTTTGAGCACTAAGGACATTCTTTGACAGGACCGAATCATGATCTATTGAAAGCAACTGTGGCGGCGCCTCACGTACATACGAGTGTCGTTCCATAAATAAGTTTACAAAATGGCACCATTTCATTAATGCTTAAAATAGAAAAAAAATCTGAAATATGTTTTTTGGAAAATCTGATTCGAAACATGTTCTTTTTTTATGATGACATCATTATTGTGACGTCACTTGTTAATAAAACACAGTGTATTTGTGTATTATTTTCCCACCAGTAATCTGTCAAAACAGCATAAGAAAGAGAAAAACGAATAAACTCAACAAGTTAATATCACCTTTTAAAATGCTAAACATTAGTGTTTCAGTTTTCCACATTTCGTCCGAATTAGCTCAAATATTCCATCTGTCACCAAGTTTCTGAATGTCTGATGCAAGCCAAAGAACGATGCTGGCTGCTGCCAAGCCACTGACGAACGACTGATACTGATTGCACCTCAGTATCTGATGCAAATTTCTGCCCATCTAGCATTTTTTCACCATGTGTACTGATGGCTTCGTAAAACACTTGTCGCCATATACTGGATGCATTTTAGAGTGAATATGATTTGCATTACGTCATTTTTGCCAGCAAAAAGGCAATAACAGCATGCTCTTCATTAAGGGACGATTTTAATGACAACGTCGCCTTGTTCAGGCCCGTCGAGAGGGTGGGGTAGGGGGGTTAGATACCCCGGGCCCCGCGACGTTTGGGGGGCCCCGCCGTCGGCCAGAAATTTCTAAAGTACGCCAGAATGTACCATTTTAAAAAGAAAAATTCAAAAATTTTCTCCCTAGAGAGGCCCCATGAAAATGTTTGGGGGCCCACAAGAATGTTTCCCCTGGCCCCGCTGTGGCTCTCGACGGGCTTGGCCTTGTTTAATGTTTATAAATGACGTCACAGCGACGTCATCTTAATAAAACTCATAGCTGGTAGTCAGAATTAAATTCCCTATAAAAAGTAGGCCTATTTCAATCTTTTCTATTTTCAGAATTAATGGAATGGCGCTATTTTCTAAACTTATTTATGGAACAACCCTCGTATATTTGCAATATTGATTTCATTTTAGTTTTAATTATTGTACTGTTACCTTTTTTGCTTAAAGAATAAAAGCAAACATGGGCGGTGGAACAAATTTTAGGATGGAGATACTTCACTTGCAGAAAAAAATTGAACTGTTGTACGCAGAATTAGCAAAAGTTTTAGTCTAGAAGACCGCAAATTCTCTCTAAAAATTTCGGGGCCCGCACCCGGGCCCAGCCTCACCAGCCTCATGGATGATGATCTGGCCCTGTTTTTTGATCTCGGTGCTGTAAAACGTTCATACACTTCAACACGTATATTTCTCATATTTGCAAACATGTGCTTCATAGGCTTCGTCCATGACTTTTTTTTATCTTATTAGAATCGCTGTAACTGTTCGAACTTTGATATTATGTTAATACAGATGTGAGACTGGATATCACACAAACGTGTACTTTTGCTACTAGTGCAGCTGATATGCTGAAGTTAGCTAACACAACCTATACTGTAACGAGGTGTTTACACCATCCAGCAAACATCCAGCAAACTTCCAGCAAATGTATTCAAAATACACACGCTAATGCTGGACGTTTGCTGCCATATGTTATAATGGAACTGGACGTTTGCTGGATCGTGTAAACACCCTATAAGAAATCTGCAGTTAAAGCCTAACCTATTTCATTCGTTTTGACACAAACAGCGAACACAAAATGAAATGATAATTGTTCAGTGAATACTGGACAACCAAGTATTACACGTACAATATACTGAGCTGGAAAAATACGTCAGTCCAGAACTGACATATTATGCAGCTGTCCGCCTGGCCTTTGGAGTTGAAAATTGGCATACTGGTTACTTCTATGCTGGGCAACGTTCACGCCAATTTTGTGAATTATGTCTTCTCGTTTTTGAGCCTGAAGCCCATAGGGGACGGACGGACAGACGGCGGACAGGCAAGACCCGTACTGTGGCCTATTAAGACGGCCACAGGATAAGCAATGCAGTACTAAATCAACGTAATTAACAACATTCTGGTCACAGAAAGTAAAAACGTAAATAGACATCAAAATGCATATAACGACAGCCAGCAGATAAGAATTATCACAGAAATACTGTAGAAAATGCAGGATACTCTCAAACGATAGCATTCATACTCTAAATGTTGGTAGCTCAAGTGTTCATGATGAATAACAACAAACTAGGTGAACAGTTACAATCTCCAGTCAAAAAGTAGGCCTACTGGCACTTTTGTTTACCACTAAATGCTAAACTTTCACATTAGTTCTTGCAGTGAATTAATTACGCATATATACGAGGACATAAACAACGTATAGACTACCAATGATCTCCACTGGCTGCAGCAGACGTATGGGAGAAAATATTCATAGACACAATACTGAGCATCACAGTAAATATAGCCAATACTGCAACTACGACGTACATGCCACATGCTTCACTGTGTAAGGTTTACAGCACTTTTAATCAGTAGTCTTAGTCGCATTTAACAATAAGAAAATCATGCAGGCCTACAACTAGAAATATTAAACAGAAATAATGAAATGTTAAACCTGAATAACCAAAGAAACTGATATTCAGTCAGCTCTTATGCCATCTGAAAACAACAGCTTGGACATTGGTGCCAATGGCCATGGTTAATGCACACACTATACACCCATACAGCCAGCTGGATGCAAGAACTACCATGCCGCAATTCAGACAGAAAATATTTAAAAAGTGCAACAAAATGTACGGATAATTTGTTTGCAGCAGTGTGTGATTGCATATGATATACAAATATGATGCACTCAATGACAGCAATGACAAACAAATGAAAGTTAAGTTCACAGTCACACGCAACTGATTGAGTCACTGTCATACACTGTAGTCTGTTGCCACTTAATTGACTTTTTTCTTTACTGTTTAACAAGCAATTTTTAAGAAATTAATTCTGGTTCAGTATGTCTTCTAAAAAAACTTTAAGAACTGTTGAACTAGGACTGCTTAGAGGCTGGATGTCATTTCTGTAGTCCAACCAACAGTGTTGAAACAATGTAATCTGCCAAAAAAATCTTTAGCTCTTGTCTGTGAAGGCAAAATTTAAAAAGTGTGGATCCGACATCATGTAATAATGCAAAACCAAAACCAGCACAAGCTAACAATAAATGAACAGTCAGCAGTCAGAAGTTTTCTTGCTTTTCAACAGCAATACATGCAGACGTGTGCAAGGTGTTGAGAGAAGCGGGTCCAAACGTTAGTCTAGACGGTGACTGGTTTGCCAGAACCGACGTTATTGTACTCTGTTCTGTACATCTGGGGCGCCGAGTAGGTGGCCTTTGTGCCAGGAGCCGGCAGCACGTAAGGCTGGTCGAGTGGACAGAATCTGGCCTGAGTGCTCTTTGGATCCGACGGAACCTGATAATGATCCGCGTACTCTGACTTCAGGCCACTGCAGTGCACACAAATCACAGGCTGCTGCATTCAGATCATTTCAAACATGACACATCATGCAAGAACCATGCATAAGACAAGTCAGCGCCAACACAGCACTGCTGATTCACAATTATTAACATTGTGGCACTTATTAGCGCTACAAAAAAAATAGTTTTTAGATTGGATTAGATTAGATCAGAAAAAATAAAACGTGTAGCACGTCACCTAAAGCCAACTCTTGGCCTTTGATCTTTTGAGCTAAAATTGGCACAACGACTACTCCTTGATCTTGAAATTTTGGTCGTCATGGTCGGCACCGTGGTCTCAGATCTGTTCAACCAATTTCAATGGGATGATCACTGTCTAAACATTGTACTATCTAGAGAAAAAACTCCAGTTTTGTATTACATTCCCAAGGACATCAGTTTCAGCTCCCTAGCTGTGATTCTAAGTTTTTAAGTGTTCCTGTCTTAACCATTGTCTGTTTAAGTTTCTGTAGCTTTTTGGGACACTTGTCTGTTATCTTTTGCACTTGCATTAGTTTTGTGCAATTTCATTACTTCCTTACTTGCAGACCTGATCACACACTGTGAAGCTGTACACCTAAGCTAAAATGTGCATGAGAGCAGTTGTCACTCACGAGTGCGGTGCGTGGGGGGCTGAGTGCAGGACACGAGGCACTCGAGTAGCTGACTTGAAGACCATCGTATCCCTCATTGGAAGCTCCTCTCTCGGCACTGAGTCTTTTGGAACAGGACTACACTCATACACATCAACAATACTCTTCACAGTTCAATTAAGTCATGCATTATGCTAAAAAACAGCACATACATACCAACACATACAACAGTAAAACAGCACAAAGTACCATACAAATCTAACAAAAAGCGGTACTACAGAAATTGAATAAACAAGTAATTTAAGAAAACAGCAGAAACATGTCAGATAATCAAAACTACAAATAAAATATAACTCAAAACTGGAAAAATGTCAGTTTAGCAAAAGCTATTGACACTTGGTAAAAGTTCAAATCCAGTAACGAACTCGAACATGCACAAAATGGATGTCAAAAACAAAAAGCATAGGCCTACAAGTACGACATAAATCTATACACAAAGTCACTCACACAAAATTTTTTAAAATGGTCCAAAAGTAAAACAACCTGTAAAATGATTTTCATTATTGGACAAAATAAAAAATAACCAAAAATGCCATAGTGACCAAAGAAGCCAACTCACTTGTGCTTTTGGCCAAATCCCCACGACTTTGGATACTCCTCGCAATCCCAGTAAGTGGCTACATCCTTTCGCGGGTAAGAGTCCAACTCTTTGTCAGTGAACCGGCGATGAATCTTGTTGTTAGTTGTCAGATACGGATCGTTGAGATCCATGATGGCTTTGTCACGTGGGTAGAACACTCGCCCACGTAACTTTTCACTCTGTATGCCCGGAATAACTTGCTACATCCACACAAACATAAGTAAACAACTCACAAAGAAGATGTATGCCTATTTAATAGTGAATGCACAAAGTAGTGCTTAAAAAGTGTAGTAGCCAAATGGGCGACTGTGGGCAGCCTGGGCAGGCAGTGGCTTCTATCCCTATACCTGGTGGTCGCAGCTTGCACTCAGTGAAAAATGGGGAGAAAGTTTTGATCTACACCCTTAACAAAACTTTTCCCATATTTTTCACTAAACAATCTACACTCTTAAGACTTTTTTACTGCGCAATAAACACTCTTATCAAAATCCCCCATTATTTTTTTACTTCTGCCTATTTTTCAATTTACACCTTTAACAAAAAATCTCCCCTACAGAGAGGAAGAAGCCCAAAGGGAGAGGAGAGGGGCTTGAGTCCAAAATTAGGGGGAGGGACTTCAGCTTGAAATTGGGGGATACACCCAATTTCAATTCCAGATTTGGAGAAATAGAAGCCACTGTGGGCAGGTAAACCATACCAGTATATAGTAGGGCCACTGGATCGACTCAGCCTTCTATCCACCATGGGATGGCAAAAAAGTATCAGTTTTCACACTGAGCAATAATAAATTAGGCAATGGCGAGTGCAGTACTGTAGCTGCCTATTTAGCTGAATCTGTGGCTCAAGCTGATTGGCTTGGTCCAAAGGTTGACAGCCACCTGGCGGCACTGTGCTGCACTCATCAAGTGAACCAAGTGAATTCTTGCAATAATGACAGCACCACAAACACTGTCATGGCTATTATATTATTATTTTTACTATTGGGCATGCCTGCATACATCTAGATTGACTGAGTTTTCTGCCCTCCATGAGACGGTGAAGAGAGTATCAGCCTTCACTAGTAGGCATGACATCACCAGGCTACAGACACCAGTTGACTGGCTTGGTCCAAGGGTTAGCAACTGCTCAGTATTGTTTCACATTCATGCCATAAACCATGCAAACACTTGCAATGACTGCACAAAAAAGGGAGCACTCTAAACTTTTACACCTGTGAATATCAGCTACAAAAAATACCTGCGACGGGCCATCTTTTAAGTGTCCATCAATAAGAAATCCTTGTGGTTTCTGTGGCGGATCTCGAGGTTCAAAGATTCCTGGCTGAGCACGAAACTCCTCATGAGTTTCACTTGTCTGATATCCCATTGTTAGTGGCCTTCGCCATCGACCCGGCTGCAGCTAAAAATTTAGAACATGACCACTTTGACGTCAGTCAGTTGGTCAATCAGTCAGTCAATCACTCAGGAGTTGCCTTAACAGTGCAATGCAGAGATGTGATGAATTCTACTGACATTTCTCTAGATATTACTATGTTATTAAGTTTAATTATTATTGTTCAACATGCAGATTATTTCAATGCAGAAGTGTTGCCTAACAACATTATCAACACTGCCTTCTCTGTTTTCTTTGAGCAATTTGCTAATTTCACAGGTTTATGAGTTATGACAGTTTCTCCCATCTTCAATTGCTATTTTTATAAAGCCACCTACCATCTGAATCTGTCTTACTCTTCTAGTCTTTTTCCCTAACATCCTTCCATCTAACTTAACATGTAGCCCAACCATGTGTTTACGTTTCTATATTATATCCAATATCTGCCTATCTTATTAAACCATATTAAAAATTTCCTAACTGGCCTCTTGTCCATCCAAATGACTTTCTCCATCCTTCTTAAAATTCACACTTCAAAAGCTTCCAATCTACTTCTACCTGCCTGTGACAACATTCAGAAGCTGTACCAGTAATCCAATAGTAATCCAATAGTCTTTTCTTGTCCATAAATATCTTCTCCCTAATTGCTATTCTGCTAATAATTTCTTTTTTGCAATGTTCATCATCGGATGGGGTTTCCAAGTTCAACTAACTGGCCATCAACTTAAATCTTTACTTCATAGGAAACACTTAGTAAATCACTACTCAAAATATTATTCAGACAAATTCTGCTGCCATGAACAGTTGACTGAAAATTAAAATACTTTAACACAGAAGTTTAAACGTACTTTTTCATGAAAATCTTTATTGTAATCGACTTTCCAGTGTGCAGGAGCTTTTTTGTATAATGGGTCTTGATTACCGTATACCAACCCTGCATGCTTCTGATCATGTGCATAACCGGTTGTTGTAATGAAGTGCTCATCCCTGGTAATTTCTGATGGCTTTACCAACTTTGGTGGCAGTGGATTCAAAAGCACATTCTGCCAAAACACATTCAAAACACATTAAAAGATCATAATCATTTACGTGTACTGCTAACATACAGCTTCACAAAGCACAGTGTCACAGTCACAGTATTACTGACAGTAAAAAACTCCAATTTCAAAAAGCAAGAATTTGGAAACTATGATAGAATACAAAAGATATTACATGTTGCTAACGTAAAGTAAGTAAAGTAAAGTAAAGTAAAATGTAAATTTATATAGCGCATATTGTTAAAATTAACCTCTAATGTGCTTGTCACACTAGTACTGCCTGAACAGGATTGTTTTAAAGAACTGTTTGAAACTGTCAATGTCACACACTGGATCTCTGAGTTCATCTGGCAGTGAGTTCCAGACCGTCGGACCAGCAACTGGAAAAGCCCGACGTCTGTACGTGTTGAGTCGACAGCAGGGTACGATTAGCCGGTGTCGGTTGGCAGAACGTAGTCGATGTCGCAATGCAACTTCGATGGCTGGCTTGATATGATCGGTGAGGTACCGAGGTGCTTGTCCATGCAAACAACGGTACGTCATAAGGCCGAGCTTGAAGGTGACTCTCTCAGGCACATCCAGCCAGTGCAGTTTGTCATGAAGGAGTCTCGACAGACCACGATCAAATTTCTTCGTGTCGCTGACTACTCAAGTGGCGGCGTTGAGCACTCGTTGCAGCTTGTCAGTGATCGTCTTCGGAGCTCCTGCATAGATAGCATTGCAATAATCAA
>Ga0209367_1000597_pt1 | contig 37778 bp, 24 predicted proteins | sample WorMetLIZISLAND2_FD_187412 | JGI IMG/M metagenome (GOLD analysis project Ga0209367, IMG submission 187412) | Marine gutless worms symbiont microbial communities from Max Planck institute for Marine Microbiology, Germany - Olavius geniculatus... ...
GTGCTGATCTGATGGAAAGTGAAAAAGACTGCTTGGTACGAACAGTTGGCTGTAAGTAGTATAGGTGACGTCCGGTAGTGGAGTTTTCCCAGTACTGCTGCCATAGTTTGTAGGCCTATACATAATCTGTAGCTAATTTTTGAGCTTCGGAGGTTTCGAGTCCAATATCAATGTCAACTTGCTGCAATTTAGTGCCGATGTTTGCCAGGCAATCTGCTCTTTCATTTCCTGGTATACCAATATGACTTGGAATCCAGATAAGTGTAACGTAACTTTGTAGTTTTTGAATAAATTCTGTTGCTTCAATATATAAGTTGGGACGGTTACGAGATGCATTTGTGGAAAAGTTCTGTACGGAGCTTAGTGAATCTGTAAAAATAGCATATCTTCGATATGATGTTAAGTTTTCTAACAGATATATGTTCTGGAGTGCCATTCTAATGGCAGCCAGCTCTCCTGTTTGCACTGCTACTCCATCTGTTAACCTGGCCATTTTGTCAATACTCTGAGACGTGGATGATAGCCGTCACATAGCCGTATGTGACATCCGATTCCGACTTTTCCAGAGGAATCTTTGGAAGCATCAGTATATATATGAACGTGATCGGCATATTGTTGGTTTATTTTCTCACATGCGAGGGCGTTAAGAATATGTGGTGCATCTTTCTTTTTTACCTGAGAAGCTAATGTTTGGTCAACGTCAGGTAATACTATATGCCATGGTGGAATTTTTCCAACTGTAGTCTGGACTATATTTAATGTCATGTGTTGGAAAAATTGATCAACCTTCGTGGCTAACGGTCTACTGTTGGAAGTTCGCGGCAGGTCTGTGTATGTATATATACTGTATTTGATGAGGCGAGCAAAGCCGTTTCAGCTCTCGAGTGGACGGTGACAGTGACACTGATGTGCAAGCGAGCAAGCAATTCAACGTTGAGTTTTGTGCGTGGCCTCGTCGGCTTGGCTGGCGTCGTTAGTGGCACATATAGCCTAGCAGTCAGGTATATATAGGCGTGCGGGTGGCGCTGGTATTGCGGTTATCACGGCGGCGGCGTGGCGCCACGGCTGGTCTTCTATGCATTGCGCGATGGTGTGTTGGATTATGGGACGATTCGTGCAGTCCCGTTAATGCAGGCCCGTCGACAGCCACAGGGGGCCCGGGGAAACATTCTCTCGAGCCTATCTAGGCAACAATTTTTTGAATTTTTTAAAATGGCGCATGCTGGCATACTTTATATTTTCGAGCGACGGCGGGGGCCCCAAACGTCGCGGGGCCCGGAGTAACTTACTCCCTCCCTTTTCGACGGTTTTGCGTTGATGGCTGGAGTAAGACGATTCTCGCACTGGGTGCGGGGAACATGAAGTGAATGCCACCACCGGTGCTGTTTTGTTGATTAATTGTGCAAAGTAAACTAACTATAGGCTTGCACGCCACCGTCAGAACTCACTGGTGACGAGGTCTGCAATTATAGATTTCGCGCAAGACGGTATTGGGTTCGAATAGTGCACGAACATCATCAAAGGAGATGCACGTATCGTCGCAACACCGTGTACTGCAGCCCGCCATCATTCCGCCATGCACACACAGCACAGCTTAAGCGTGGCTTTCATGCAGTGCAGCGGACGTAAACAAGAAATTTGAGCTAATGCTCACGAGACGCGCGAAAGCCTATAACAGTACCTGTTCGCAAACTGTCAGTCTCATATCTTTAGCCATTTCGTCGCGACTTTTAAGGGGGTGGCGCTATTTGATGCTTTCGTGCGCAGGTTTCCTTGAACCAAGAAAATCGAGACTTGGACCGTCGAAATCTACGTTCAATGCTGAAAATTTCATACGCAGCTTGTCCATGTCTATCTCAATTGGTTTCGGCGCAATTCGCTCATGAAATGTGTCTCGCAGCCCGAAATCGCCAAAAAATCCATAAAAACGCCTATTTTCGCGTTCATGGTCATACAAGGTCATTGAATTCGGTGGCAATCGAGAGCCAGTGTACGACTTCTTATCAGTGATTGATTAATAGTTACCTCGGCCCTATCTCGCACCGTTATTGATATACTGCGACTTATTGGCTAAAAATCACAAATTATCCAACCCCCTCTCATTTAGCGCCCTCGTTCGGGGTGACCCCCTTCGAATTTATGGAAAAGCTTTACGGTTCCTGAAACTAGAGTCTCCCAGGCAGGCGACGGTGAAGATTTGATGATTTTGGCTTGCACCGTTTTTGACTGATCCACCCGTGTGACGGACGGACAGACAGACGGAGGACAGAATTGCCAGTAGCTGCTTTCGGGCGTAAAAGTAGTACGCAACGAACGCAAAAAGTACGCAACGCCGGCGAAAACACAAGGATAGAAGCGGCGGTCGTTGCGTCAGCTGCATGCGTTCGGCTGCGTTACGGTGACGTTGATTGCGTGCGTTGCGTTCAGAGCCGGATTAACGCATTGGCCAACCAGGCCATGTCCTAGGTCCCTGCGCTTTTATGGTCCCCGCGCTAAGCTACACTAACTGCGGTTGGTTGATTCTCAGGAAAATAATTTAAACTGTTGCCACCAGATCTGATATTTTAAGGCTAAAATGCACCAGATTCGATTTTCGGCTGTGGCTCCGCCCCCCCCCTCCCCCGACCTCACTGCAGGAGCTCACAGCGCTCTTTCAGACCCCTTAGCTGAATTCAAGGGGTTACACACAATGGAATATACAACTTTTTCAATTTTGGCTATTTAATGAATGCTTAGGTGATAGATGCTTTACTGTAATTTGTAGCCTACTTTACGTGTATGTGTAAGGAGGCCCCCACAAAATATGTGGGCCTAGGGCCCCTCAAAGCGTTAATCCGGCCCTGGTTGCGTTTGATGGAAAGCGCGCTTTAGGTCGTCGTAACGATCGAGCTGTGGCCCGCGCGCGCGGCGCACTTTTGATTGTAGAGAGTGACTGACTGTTGAACCAGCGTGACTCATGGACTAGTCTCTCGTGCGCCTAGGACCTGGTCTATTAGCATTTAAGAGTATCTGAGCCGAGACGAACTTCATCTGCAAGCCTTGGCGTCGACGCGTGACTAACGTGCTATCACCGGAATGCGATTACTGCCTTGTGCCGGCCGGCCGGACCGCTGACGCCGAACTGAGCTGAGCTCTAATATACCAGGAACTCAAAGCAGCATCGTCTGTTTCTTTCTTGGACGAATTCTGTGCTCGAATTTTGCTCGTTTAGGTTTTCTTAAGTATGGTGCATAGTACGAAGGTTTGGTTATAGCAAACAAGTAAGTAAGTAAAACGTAGATTCATATAGCGCATATTGGTTAAAAAACTTCATAATACCCAATTCACACCTGAGTCGCGTCGGTACTTGTGCCATAACTGTTGTATGTCATTATTTTAACTATACATGAATTCCGTTTACGTTGATGCGCGCTGTGTCGTTTGTTAACGTTCTCGTGCGTTCATAGACCCGATGTGCCCGATGTGCATCGGTTGTGATAATTATTAGTTGTATTCTGGATCGACATCAGATCGTGATGAAATTTGCTAATTATGTGCATGGTCCTAATAGGCTGTAGCTGTCCGATGTCTCATCGCCTGTCGGTATGTCTGGCTATCCCGTACAAGCTCTATTACTCACACACCAGACGTTCGAACGTTCCTCAAGGCAGTAATAACCGGTGTTCCGTCTTTAAGCTGTAGGGGCCTAAAGTACTTGTTTAGAGATGGGGGGAATTGGAGTCGCACATGCGGACGGCCGCATGGGCATGTCTACACTGAGCCGTCTTTGTTTGTTTGATATTGAAGTGACCGATGATAAAGCTTGGTGCTGATCTTCAGTGACTGGGTGAGTTAAGCTAACTATTCCGTTAATGATGTTGTTTTCTGCTTACGAGGTGATCGATTCTGACCGGTCGGTGTCTGGCTGAATCTCATCAGCAAGCATTGCTACCTGACAAGTCAGATGTATGGGACACATATGAGTTCATGTATGAATGAACTGTGGTCGCGCGTGGGCGGCTAGCCCCTGACCACTGCCTTTTATATACAGTATATAGGAGGCAGTGCCCCAACCCCCCTCCGCCCACCTGCTTCATTGTCTCCAGCAGCCGCGCATTTTTTTCAGCAGGCGACCATTTCAGATGCAAATGTCTGAGCTCACATACGATGTTGCCCATCCTTGTATAATATGACTATATTTTCTACTGTAGTTTGTTGCTTAACGTCCACTGCTTGCGCAAATCACAAAAGTTTTATAAGCTTGCCTATGTCATTTTGCAAAAATGTTCCCAATTCTGTACTTAGAATTCTCAGTGAAAACTAAATCTTAAAGAATGGAAACGATTAACAGGTCAGAACTTTCGCATACTGTCGTCGCTGATATCCGGACCTAAGCTCGGCTGACACTTTACTGATATGATCTTCTAGAAATCACGCTGACGAAGACGACGTTGATGATTAATTGGGGATTAAACTATAGATAGCGCTGCTGTATTTTAAGCTTGTAATATTAATGACTGGTTGCTGATGTATGTAGGTAGAGATGTGATGGTTGATTGAGTCTTCCACTGACTGGGTGCATGTCTGAGACGGTGGCAATGGATCTACGTGAGTTCCTGGCTGCCGCTGAGCTGGACTATTACTACAATCACCTGCATAATGACCTCAAAGTCGTCTCGGTCGCTCACATCAAGTACGTCGACGACCAAGATTTACTGGGGATAGGCATGTCCAAGCCGGAGATCCGCAGACTTCGACAGTTCCACAAGAAAGCTTGCCCGCAAGGAGCTTTCGGCAGATTCAAAAAGGTGTGTACTGTAACTGTTGGGTCACATATAAGGATATTTTGCAATGATTGAAAATTTAGTTGGCATCGATGTTACACTTCAGTAAGTAAGTAACGTAACGTCAACGATTAGTGTCCATGAGGCGACTTCGTGCCTCTGCATAGGCCATGTTTGTGTACAAACAGTGGGTGGGATAACTCGTGGATAAGGGATGGAAAACAGCTCAGTTTTTAGACGGGGCTGGAAGACAGCTACAGAAGGTACGGAGGTGACGTGTTCAGACAGACACGAGCAGCGTTGACTGGAAAAGCTCCGTCTCCGACGGTAGGCGTCTGACGATCAGTGATGAAGACGAGCTGGAACATGTCGAGCCTCCACATCTGCCATCCGACACAGCTCGTTGATGACGTATGGAGGTGTACACCCATGTAGAGTAGACATTTGTAGAAGCCAGGACTGTAGTTAAAAGCGATCAGTGTACGTCTACTTAAGTGAGAAAGTATGTAAATGTGTATTTATAGATAACGTACGTTAAAAATAACCTCTAATCCGCTAGTTAAACCCAAGAAACCCGCATGCGCGATAATGGCGTTTTCGTTCACCTGTTGTTGTGCATTTCAAATTTTCAGCCGTTTGATTATTTCTGCGTGGAATATTAAACTACATTTGTGCGCTTATATGACTTTATGATCTTGATTTTTGACCTTTGGATGTAAAATTGCTCTGCGCTAATTATAGACGCATTTGCATAACATTTGATAGAAAAAATAGAGTCTGAACTGTACGGACAGACAGCCAATCAGGTAGGCACAGGCTGAGCAGAATGTACTGTGGCGCAGGGCGAGCTCCCGTGGGACGACCAGCTGATGAAATTAATAGAGCTGTGGTTGTCATGGTAAGTGGCAGATAGGATGTGGAGTGCAACTGTGTGATAATATGGTGTGAATGGTTCTCCTGGGAAAAGGAGTGAGCCCGGGTGTTGATTAGGACCAGCAGGTGCGCGAACAAACGCCCGGTTGTATGATGGGATGGGATGAGGCGCTACAGTTGTTAGCAGATGCCTCCTGCAGGCATCTGCTTACCGACCCACTGTCGGACTGTTTAGACAGCTTTGGCCAGTCACCTGACTGGTTGACTGATTGACTGAACTAGTTCCTATTGAGATTTGAGTGGGTGCTCGACTGTATGCAGACTGATTTTTATACTCAATGGCTTCTGTCCCATAAATCTAGTATCCGGTTCCCTTCTCCCTCTGTTTCTTTTCCATTCCCCCGTTTTTTCATCACTCCATTTTTCTGTCCCGTTTCTTTCACTGTCTTCTTTATTTTTCTTCCGCTCTCCTTTTCTTTCCCCGAGGGGGATAACACTCTTATTCCAGCTAGAGGGTCTGGAGATGGCTGTAAGCTCCACAGCGGGTTCGGGGGGGGGTGGAACCCGGCTGTCAAACGGTCAGTGGTGTGTTTTGAACTAAAATACAGCTGCTTCTGGTGATAGCAATTTATGTTGTACACACCGTCAACAACCCCCCCCCCATATTTTTCACTGGGCGCAAGCTGCGTCCACCAGGTATAGGGATAGAAGCTCATGCAGTTCAGCTATATGTTGTGCATGTGCGCTGTTTTGTCTGAGCATTTAGCAGTTAGCACTCACGGCTTATCCCTGGCACACCTTTGCGTTCCCGTTCCGCTATTGCTTGGTGATATATGACTCTGTGCACTAGTCTACCTGCGCCCTACCTGCCGGCGCCTGATCTAAATCTGTCCCAGCATTTCTGCTGACCCACCTATATCACCGGGTCACATGATACCTTTGTATAGGGCTTGTGAGTGTGTCATATTGCATGTATTGTTCTCAAGTGTTCACTGTACTGCAGTTAATCTACGGCCTCGCCCCTCTCCTTCCCCTGGTCGCATATCTGCTTTTCTTGACTGAGGAAGTGAAAAAAGCTATGAATGTGACGCATTAAACCCGTTGGGGGTAAAACTGCATTGTTAGTTAATGCATGCCACTAATACTATGTGAGAGGCACTGTAACCGTGTGACTTACCGTACTTTATCTTCATTCATAGTGCATTTCTGCTAAAATACATGCTGTAGTTCCCAGTGTATGTGACATATAATGTGATTGTTGATCTGATGCTGATTTTTGATGATTTTTTTGTCTGATGCTATCCAGTATTGCGGTTTTTTAACGTAACTCTTACGAGGCACGTTGTTTGCCGGATATTCGTAGATATTCATAGATTGACAACTGTGAAATGGTTTGCCAGTTCAGTGAATTGTGTACTCACCCAAGCTTCTGTATCAGCTGACTGCAAACATTTGATCTATGATTCAACATTATGGCAAATGCTATCCATTTGTGTCAGAGTGCTGATATTTTCCGATGAACATTATTATCAGTGTGTAACACTGTTTGATAATGGGGGTGTTTTGTTGCCATTGTGCAGATATGGGGGAAGAACGAGACAGGAGTTGGCCAGCCCGTTCCTGCTGGTATAGAGAAGCGTGGCAAGCCAGCGGACAAGCATCTGATTGCTGAGGATTCTATCTCAATACAGAAGGTCATCGGCCATGGTGAGTTTGGAGTAGTCCAGCAGGCCATCTGGACAAAAGATCACGGAGAACGGGTGAGTGTTGTGAGGTGCTTTTGACAGACTCAGCAGTACATAGTGTGTTAACGTTGGACTTTACTTTGTCTGATTCATCCGACATTCTATAACTACAGACTCTGATACTATTATTTTTGACCGGGAGTGCTGAAAACGCAAGTACTGGGAAATGCCAGTATGGAAAATGTAAGTACAAAAGGAGACATTAATTTTGCACTGATAGAAAATGCAAGTACGAATTTGTACTTGCATTTTCCGTAATTGTATTTTCAATCGCCCCTTTTGATCCTCGGTACTCAGTTTCTGAGGGAAGAAGAAAAATTGGTGAAAAATACTACAAAGTTATTATTATTATATTGCACACTGGCGTAAGCTTATAGACGGGAATGTGAAAGTTATCAGTATTAAGGAATAAAGTGGATGCAACTGCATCTGGCCTGCAAAAAGTCCATCCACAACAAGTTTGAAAAATTTCGTTTTGGGGGTGTGGTTTAATCTGGAATAACCACAGAAGAACGGTTGGTTTTTGGATTAAATGACAAGTTGTCAGAGTAATAATATTGATATTAAGCAGGTGTAGCAGTGTGCTTCAATCTGCAGCACCCATTTGTATGAGTGGTCATTGTAAGTGACTTCTATAACTCAAGTATTCAGTTTTGTCTGATTATGATGATGTATGGACTTCGTTGCTGTACCCTGGTTGGTTTGGCCAGGTAAACACTGTTCACCGACTGATGAATGACATATGCCACTTGATGACTTAGTCGCTGGCAATTAAGCCTCAGTGATTTACAGCTGTAAGTGGCTTGCATCAAATCTCCATCTGACTGTTTTCTTATTTTTTTCGTGTTTTTTTGCTATCTTTGAGTGACTCATAAACGTAAGTTGATTGACATTATATTATACAATATAGATATATGATATAGATGACCTGTGTCTGTCATGTAAAGGTTCCAGTGGCCGTGAAGTGCCTTGCAAATGATAAGCTCAAGACAGAGATGACCAAGTTTCTACTGGAAGCTGCTAACATGTGTTCTGTTGACCATGAACATATCATTCAACTGTACGGCGTCGTTCTTGGCGCCGATTCTCTGATGCTGGTAACTGAATTAACTCACCGCTAACTGTTTGTACCATGTTGCTTCTCATATTGATTTTATTTACAGTACTTATTTGTACTTTTGTTGAGAATTTTGTTAGTAGATATAAATTTTGTGATATTGTGCAGTCATTACAAGTGTTAAACTGTTTTTGATCATTTAGTACTTATTATTCTGATTTATGTCCGCAGCAGTTTCATTTTGGAATCTGGCTCAACATGGAGGTACAACAGAAGTAGGTCAGTCAAACAAAAAACCAAAAGAAGTGGTTCACTGATTGAATTTTTTTGCATATTTATTTTTAGGCGGATTTCTGTAAGGTTGTTACCTGTGATGAATTCTTAATGATATATGTAATGTGTCTTTTTGTCTACTGTTGTATGTAATTCTTTTGTTGAAATGACTGTTAGGTGACTGAATTGGCTCCAATGAAGACATTACTCGACTGCCTCCAGGACAAGCTGGTGAGCCACATGTTTGGCGTCAGCCTGCTGTGTGACTTAGCGCTCCAGATTGCCGACGGAATGGCATATCTAGAGAAGCGGCGACTTATCCACCGTGACCTAGCTGCTCGCAATATCCTCGTCTTTGCCAAGGACAAGGTCTGATTACTCATTCCGACAACTTACCGTTTAGCTTGTATTGGTTTGTGATACTGAATATTTTTTGTAACATGTTGAGTTGTTTTGTCTGATACTGAACTAATTTCAAACTACGTCGTGTCCCAAAATTAGTGTTCCCCTACAGATAAGTTAGTGCAAAATCGTTAATACCTGATAGATTTTTATGAAATTTGAAACAGTCGTGGAGACAATCATTCTGAACTAGTATTTTGAGTTTAAGCTCAAAGTGGCCACCTTTGGCCTCGATGCAAGCTTTTAGTCTGAAGCAGGTATGCTGCTGTTTGATCCCTTTGTTAATAACAACGTATTGAACGTAACTGTAATGCAAACAAACTCTGATGTCATAGTCACGATACACTGAGCACACATGGTAAGGTGCGTACATCATAATGGGTGTGACCATAAGTGATGTTAAGCTAGTGCAGTGTATGATATTTTGTTAGAATTCATGAACTTCAAACTAAATTTGGCATGTTTGAAGCAAGGGGCGGTTGCTAATTTTGGGTAACAGTGAAGTTTTTATATCATGTTACGAGAAAAATGGTGAATCATGCATCATCACAGTGGTTGTTGGACATTATACCGAAGGTTAGATTCACATAAATTGGCAACAGTGGACAATGATAGCATGCTGCGTAATGACGGTAGTAAATCTGACGTGAATGCTGGGTCATTTATTGCTGGTTTCTGCTGTAGTGATAATAGTAACAGCGACAGTAGCAGTAAATAATGAGCAGTTTATCGGCAGTGACATGTATAGCTGAAGTGTTAACAACAGGACTTTTGCATGACATTCAAGCAATAAAATTGTTGCATGTCATTGAATTTCATTTATGGGCATGAAACTAGGGAGTTATAAAAGTTTGTCATCTTCTGCAGAAAATATATAGACAACTGTTGAAGAAAGCCACATATCCCATGTATACTTAGGCTTTGAGTTGTCACTATGACAAAGGCTAGGGTAGAGTGAAAAATGTTGGTCGTCGGGCCAAGTTCTAGCGTCACTGATAGTAAGTTGGTGATGGTAAATTAACAACAGATTTTTGGAACTAGTGACCAGCTGAAGTTTGAAAATGACTACAAAATGATGTCAAAAAATTTTATTTAATAAAAATATATAATTTGCCTACTGGGTATACTTTTTAGTAATTTATGTCATTTATTAGATATGGTATTTCTTGTGTTGTAACTGTAGAGCACAGACTTGTTTGATGTTTATGTTGCATGGAAGTTGATAATCTGGTCTAACACATCAACACATTGTAGCTAGTATCTGATGGGAGCGACACTGCTGTAGGCCCTGCTGTAGGCCTACAGCGTCTGTATTGCAGACGCCATCAGCATGTGATTTGTTGGGAGTCAGTTTGTAAGGCTAATTATCAGTAATGTGAACTGCTGCTGTGGCTGCTGGTTTCATTATTATGCAGCAAAACAACCGGTCACACAGTGAATAGCTGCTATGTGTTGATAGAGGGTTACCCCCAGACACACTACACTACTGTCTCAGACGTCAGGTGTGTAAAAAAATGTCACCTAGTGCAGCAGAGCTAATTTCTCCAGTACCAGTTGTTGCTGAAAGATTGTGTTAAATTTAGCAGTTTTTATTCAACGCCCCCATCGCATCCAGTCGTTGATTTGTTTAGTGCGTTTTTATGCTGCTGGTTCTTTTGCAACAGGGAATACTTTTGGCGTGTATAATACCTGATGCAGCTTAGCAGTTTCAGGAGTTAATTTGGTTCTTATTTATTGCATAACTTCGTCTCAACAGGCCAGCAGCATCAACCCCAGATCACTGTTGCTTTGCTTTGGCTATATGTTCACCATTTTACGTGAGATTTGAAATGAGCAGTGATATGAAGGTTGGTTACTTTTCAAATCATGAAGTCGCTATGAAATACTGAATTCAGATTAGATGTTATATGACATGATTGTTCTTTTTTTATGCTGTATAAACAGATACGTTACATCATTCATCTATTTGTTTATTTGTTGTAGATAAAGGTGAGTGACTTTGGTTTGTCTCGTGCCCTGGGTGTCGAAAAAGATTATTACCAGAGTCAGCCAAATTCTTCACTCGTGCTGCCTATTGCATGGTAGGTTCAATGACATTGTGCCACTTTTTGTGTTTATTAGCCTGATAGCGTGTTATCACCGTACTGTTGTCATTATCAGCTGAGCTTGTGAGTAAGCGCAGTAAGTATCAGCCAAGGCTGGGTTAAACAGGCACACTGTTTGATGTACTAACTCTCTTATCTGTCGTGTTGCGGTGTACACTGTTATGTGGCTGAAGCCTAAGTAAACGAAGATTAGTACCGTGCTAAGGGTCTTACGACTCGGGAAGGAGTTAACTTTTTTATATTATGAATTAGTGGTTCTGATAGTACTAGCAATCATGTGGAATTTGGCACAGTTATTCTGCTGTGCACACTGTGAAATAATTGGTGTTGTGGATGGAATGGCATGTACAGGTGTGCCCCTGAGTGTGTCAATTACCTCAAGTTTACATCAGCATCGGATGTTTGGTCGTTTGGTGTCACACTCTGGGAAATGTTCACTGCGGGTCGACAGCCGTGGGAAGGAATGACTGGCCTCGAGGTAAGACATTATACAACATTATGATATGTCTGGTGGCTGTTGTATTGTTTTACAAACACTACTGCAAGTGTACCCATACTCCCGGTGTAGATAGAAATTATTTTGTAGTTTGCAGAAACTCAGCCATTCGTGACATGCTGGCCACATTTATATCTTTCAGATAGCACACATTTTGTGAGTAAGTTGAGCTGAAGATGCTACTGAGGCTACATGGAATTTTTAAAGGAACGTGTTTCTTTAGTTGTGAGTGCAGGTACTTTTTCCTGGGGACAGCAGTGTGTTTATTGTTCAGTTGATTTTCTGCAGATGTACGATCAATTTTAGTCGTGGCTACGATAAGTGCAAGTGCAACAATATTCAGCCAAAATCCAAGTTGTTGGCCAGATTTTTGAATTTGGCAGATTTTAGTACAGCTGGCATACATACAAACCACTTAGAACTAGAGTAATGAAAATATAAAACCTTAAGAGTTAGCTTATCATCATTTGATCTACTTGCTCTATGTTGCAGCATGCATACCATTGTATACTGTTGACCTGTAAGTCGTGTAGTTATTTTATGTTTGTGTTTATTCAGATTAATGCTGGTCTTAGATTGTAGCAAACCAGCAAAGATGTGCAGTAATAGTCTGCCATCTTTGGCTACTGCTGTGGGCTAGCAAGATCTGAGAATGTAAATCAAACTAAGTCTGGCTGCAGATAGATTTCATACAGATATAGCCCAGTGCATTACTGATCATAATGTGGGCTTTGCCGATGTTGGTAATAGATAATGCAGGCGGTTGATGAGCCGGAGTTTCGGCGCCTGGAGCAGCCAGAGCATTGCCCTGACGACTGGTATCAACTGATGCTGCGCTGCTGGGCCGCTGGCCCCAACGACCGACCAAAGTTCTCAGAGCTCTTTCTTATTTCTCTCACCCAGGTATGCTACTTGCTCTGTCATCATTTAACTGTGCTGTTAATGTCACTGTGAGTTACTATGAAATTTTTTTAATTGTTTAACATAACTTAACATTTGCTTTATTCATTCCTCATGCAGAAATAAAAAAATAGTAATTTCCTTTAATCTTTTCATACGTATTTAGTGTTAGAGGTATGAAATAATTGATGACTGCTAATCATTGGCATCAGTAAGAAGTGCTTATTTCACGTTGCTGCATTGTTATTAGATTAGAGATGATGATGGTAATATTTTGCAGATAAAGCCGATGCGAGTGATGGCATCACGAGACGTCTCAGCAGAGAACGCCGACCTCGTTCTTGAACTAAAGACCAACGACGTCATTGTTGTCCTCTCGAAAACGTAAGCAGTCCTTGACAGGGAATTTTCTGTACTTGGTGTTAGTGTTCACAATCTGGTCTAAGTCGTAAGTGTAAGAAGAACTTGGTATAGCATCGTCCATTGTCTAGATGCGTGAATCAGAAGTGCTGAGAGCACTGAACCATCCTAGGTGGAGTAGGCTGAAATGTACAGTTGAGTTCCAAGCCTAGAGTTTAATGTGCATAGACTACTAGCACTTCTGGTGTTCGCAGAGAGTTTATTCCAGAGACCGGGAGCGGTAACAGGGAAGGAATGATATGAGAATGCTGTATTCACTGTATTTTTCTTGATTTTGTTTGAATTTTATTGCTGATAATGTTTGTCAACGTGTTGTAACAGAGCACCAGCAGACGAGCACCTGCATGTTGCCAACATGTGGAAGGGCGTCGTTGAAAGAACGAGGCAAGTGGGGTACTTTGAGCGGGCCAACACAGCTCCGTACATTGAAATACCTTCCATTGATTCCCTACTCCGAACTAGAACTGTTCGACCAGGTCAGTTGCTTTGTCTGATCCTGTCCTTTGGTCAGTGATTGTAGGCTGATGGTAACAATTGACATATCGTTGTACATCTACGCATTGGACGCTGGTTAAGTAAGCGGACAAAGGCACATATGGATGATAATGAGTGATATGTTGCTCTGTATTATGGCAAGCCATTTTAAGGCAACAAGTCGCTGATCTCAGAAACGGTGCGAGATAGGGCCTAGGTTAGTATTAATCACTAATAGGAAGTCACACACGGGCTTTTGATTGGCATGGAGACCAATGACCTTGGATGACCCTGAACACCAAAATAGAGGTTTGTATGGATTTTTTGGCGATTTTGGGCTGCAAGACACATTTCAAGAGCGAATTGTGCCAAAATCAATAGAGATAGACAAGGACAAGCTGTGGATGAAATTTTCAGCATTGAACGGTCATTTTTGACAGTCCAAGTCTTAATTTTCTAGGTTCAAGGAAATGTGCGCACGAGGGCATCAAAGAGCAGTACCTCCGTAAAAGTCGTTATTTTACCGTTGTTGGCCAGTCTTTCGTGAAAACGGTTGCAGATAGACATGGGCATGCTACATATCACAACAAGCACTAGTGACGAGCTATTTTGTCGTATTAACAGCGATGACTTTGAAAGATTCTGAACTTCTGAAATAAGGGGTTTTATTGATTGTTGTGACCTTCAGCTGTGGTGCACACTTGAAGAGTGAATTGTGATGAAATGGTTGGAGATACTGAAACAGTTTGCGAACAGGAACTGCTATAGGCTTTCACGCATCTCTTGAGCATTAGCTCAAATTTCTTGTTTTCTGGTTGTTTTTCGTACAATATTGACTACAGTTAGCATAGAAATGTGTCATTCCATCCTCATCTGAAGCATATTGCAACATTATAATTGCTGGTTTCAGGCCTGCTAGTCCTTGATTCAAAACATGGACAAGCTGTTGTGCTGTTAAGGACTGGTTGAGCGGATTAGACATAAACTTAACTAGTTTTAATACACAGTTGTCATAAAATCATACAGAAAGTAGCGATGTAAAAATTGTGAGGGCCTTAATAACCATGCACTGCAAACACAGCATGGATCGGACAGAAGTGAATAAAGTGTTCATGTGTGCACTTGCTGTGTATTGTGTTTATATGACTGCAGAGTCTTCACGGTTCTCACTGCGGCCCAGCAAGAAGCTGCACGCTGGCTTGATAGGCCTGCCACAGAATGATCTGCGTCACATTGGTCACGTCGGCTATGATGGTGCTGTCTTTGGAGATGTGTCTTTCATTGGTGATAATTACAGCAAGCTGCCCGTCAAAGTCGGCAGCACACAGGCGTTTCAAGGTGGTCTGAGCTTTCGTTTTGCAGACGGTCTGCCTGTGAATGACGTGTTTAGCAACTGCAGCATTTTATCAGCTTATCTCTGTTCTTGTATGAGTCGTAAACATACTAACCTTTGCTTTCCAGACAGCAGTCAATAATTAACAGTGTAGTGGGTATTGTGCTTGTTGTTTTTCATATTTCGTTACTTGCAGTACATGTGTTTTTCAGTTTTTGTGGCTTTCTGTTTCATAGTTACCCCGGTGGATTTTGACATGCAGATAGATCCAGAAATTTGCTGGGTGTATACAGATACAAAGAATGTGTGCATAGGTAGGCATAGTGTATTGTGTATACTGGTTTAATTTGCAGTTCACACAAGATCACTTTGTCATTTAGTGTTCCGTGTTAACTCTTGCTGTAATATTTGTATTGTCTTTTTTAAGATGCATATTCTGCACTGTATTGAGTGAAGCATGGTTTTCCAGTCTGCAGTACTCAGTGTTAGTGCATTTGCTATCTAATATGCATGTTTGTATGATCAGAGAACACTGTGTTATATTCATGTTGCTTGTGGACTGCGTCGAAGGTGATGGAACACAGACAAAGACAACCAATGGCACCGATGGCAATGTGCAGATGCGGCCTAAGCCATTTCCTGGGTACGTGATGCAGCTAGACTTATTGCTGATTTGCACTTTGAATACAATTGTCAGATTCCTTGATTGACTACTGCTAGGCACTAAACTAAACGTGCTTATCTGTGCTGCAGAGTACAGCTGGGAACAATTGATTCAAATCGATTTGGTAGAACGAATCGAACTCGAGCTTATTTCGATTCGACTCTCCAATTTCCAAATTCCCAAAAATATTAAAGCCAAGTTTTGTTGGCCAACTCGTGTTTTTGCATGCTGATTGCGCTAACTGCATGCGTGCATTCATGTTGCACACAAGTTTCATTTAGTTTCGCTTCACTGTCACTTTCTCACGAGCTTCCAAAGGCACAACCAGTGACTATAAGTTAGCCCTCTCTTCCTTGACATGATTTTTTTACTTACGAGTTGCAGTCAGTTCTTCTGGGTTGATCTGCTGACAATGGTGCGGTAGTGTGATAGTACGATAGTATAAGCCCAAATTGCAACTCAAAATTTACGAATCACAAGTGAACAGTGGCATCGTGGGACAAAAAAAAATAGATAGGGCCAGAAGTTGCAATTTTCCCACAAACACTGCAAAGTTTCGACAGAATTCCCACAGAAAGTTGCAAATTTTTAACAAAAAAAGATTATGGGTGCTCAGCATTTAACTTTTTCTGCAAAATTTGCCCAACATTAAGGTTTTCAGCCCCAAATTTGCCATTAAAGGACGAACATTTTCTTATGAGAAAATCTTTGACAATATTTCGTCAGTCAAAAATTTAGGGTTCGCAACTGCTCCCCCCAACACCATCACTTCTTACGACGCCACAGCCAGTGAATCGAATCAAATTGAACTTCTTTCCAATCAAATAAAATCGAATCGGATTTGTTATCAGCTGAATTGCCCACCTTTGCTGCAGAGTCTTAGTATTATACTTTTTCTACAGTGAGCAAGTCATCTGTGGCCACTGTTATGGACCAGTGACTGTTATGTGCATACACGTGTCTTGTAGTGAGACTTTCTGTTGATATCTTCTGGACATCAGTGTGATTTAAGTTTCAGTTTCGTTTCCGTTTTGAAGGATGTTTTCGTTTCCGTTTCACACTGTCTTTTTTTGTTTCAGTTTCGTTTCAGTTTCGTTTCAGTTTTACGCATCTCCATTTCAGTTTTTGTTTTCATTTTCACCTAATCAGACGTAGTTAGAATCAGAATCAAACACGCAGTATAAGACATGAGAAAATAATGCATCTAGGCTGATAAGAGTTTGCTTTGTAGCTGGAAGCAATCTGTGCATGATGACGGTTTGCTTGAAGCAACTTTGAATGACTGTTATACTTTGTGCTTTCAACAAACTCTGCCCATTGCTCTGAATGCAACTGATGCAGATGAATGAAATAGCTCAGTTTGTTTTCCGCTAGTTGTCCAACTTGTCGATGACAGAATTTGTTGCTCATGCCATCCCTAGCGCTACATTTTAGCATCAAATGCAAAATATTCCTATATAGACGCTTGTGTTTCCGTCCACAGATTGCGTTCGTTGTTACAGCTTAGTGACACAACAGTGAAAACTTTAGATGGTGTTGTGTTGGCAGTCATCAGCTATTGTACACCTCTGCTGCATGGTGGTCAAATAACAAGCTTCAGCGTTGGCGTCTGTTGGTCGCTATTAATTGTACGTTTGTCTTTCTTGGATGATGCCTCCAGCGACTGAACGACAGTATTTCTAGATAATTTACGGACAGTGCAAAGAATTGGATTACACAACTTTGCTAGCTTTTGATGCAGTCGTCAAGATACTGTGCTGCCAGGCTGCAGTTGTTATCACTGACCAGTCTGATATGCCAGTGTCATTAGATCTGTTTGACGTTTTTCAGTAGCACGCCGGCGGCAGCCACTGCGTGCGCCTAGAACCCTTCTTCAAACTGATGGGTGCTCACTCACAGACTCACTCACTCACTGCAGTCATCAACACTATAGGCCTACTGACAACAGGGACCGTGGGACGTCACGTGGTGGTGTTAATTACACTGGCAGAAGATTGACTATTGCAGTCGCCTGTCAAGTAAGCAACGTCTCTTGCCAACTTAAAATGCGTTGGCAGTTTATTTCAATTTCTGTTTTTGGCTTTTATATTTCCGTTCTGTTGTTGTTTTGAACTTTTTCGTTATCGTTTCGTTACCGTTTCATTTCCGTTATTACTAACATTTTTGTTTCCGTTTTCGTTTTCATTAACGGAATCAGTTTAAATTCGTTTTTGCGCATTTCCGTTTCAATTAACGGAAATTAGACTGCTGGACATGTGTATCATATGTGTTACTGGCATATTTTTGTTCACTTTTCTTGACGTATCTATGTTTCATGTTAGAAAGTGTTTTTCATTTATTAGTCCACCTCAGCCTAGTCAGTCAGTAGTAATGGGCATGCCGTGTTTGGTCGTGTTAGGTCGGAGAGGATGGCCATGTCGGTGTCTAGCATGGAAAGTACATCGTCAAAGCAAGACGATGAGTTTGACGACTTTCAGCTTCCCGATCTTTCGGTATGTCTTTGTACTTGTTTTGTTGTCATGATGAACCTGTAAGGCAGTGCCTGAAGCGGGAGAAATTCCACCAGGTTCTCAGAGTTCTGGAACACATCTGTCATGTCATTGGAGTCGTCAAATTAATGCTGACATTCTGCTGCTCATTTAGACGTCTCTTTCCATCTTCACACTGTCATTTGTAGCAAGTTATATTTGTAACCACGTTTTATGCAGTTTCATATCTTATGATCAGTGTTGCTGATATGCATATAATAGATATGCAGAAATGCTAATAGATTGATGTGACGAACATTGATTACCCAATGAGTAGCAGTGTGCCATGTGACATGCATACACACTCACTGCATGTGACATCGTAATTCCACCATATGTTCACAGTCTTTCAACATTTTTCACATTCTTTCAATTTTTAATTATATAACCATCGAAAATCCCACCACATCTAATTTTGTGTATTTCTTCGTGCTATTATTTTAAAAAACCCAGTTGTCTATTGTCTGACAGTGTTAGACAGCTGTAATGATGAGAACATCTGATCTGTATCAGATAGCTTCACACTTTCACAGCCACAGGATGGCTTAAATTTGTTACTTACACGCATGTGTTATTATTGTGTTGTAGATTTCGTTTGACTTTGGTTCATCGTTGATGGACGAAGTGATGAAATCTCTGGATTCATCGGCATCTGATGGTGACAGCCATGACAAACCTTTGACGATGTCTGCAGCCAAGCAATCTTCACCTCCTCTCAGAACTGCCATTCAGCCGTCGACTGAGACTAACGGTGAAACGCATATATCCACGACGCAGGTGCTTGCTGGGAGCAGCAAGTCACCGGATGCCGAGTCCGAGTCGGATACGGACTCAGATGATAGTGAGGAGACGACTGATGATTCTGAGTCGACGGTCTCTGCTGATGAGAACCCCGCTGCTGTTGAAAATGCCACTGACTTCACCACTCAGTCTTCATCCTCACCATCGGTAGTGTGATAATGTGAACAGTTGTACTCACAGTAAACAAATATATTCCACAGGATCTCTTCCATGTCACGGGCTGCCATGGTCTGCAGCAGGGATGGCGGCTTTTGATGCTTATGTAGCCAGCTTGCATATTGAGATGGACTGCACTGGCTGATTGGTGCCTTGAGTGGTTCATGGATCCCTCAGTGGTAGGAGCCTGGTAACACCCCTTTTAAGCAATGGGTAATTGCTTGGTCTGCGCAGTGTGACCTAACTGGCGATGAAGTCACTTTCAGTGACTTTCAGCACCCAGTACTTGCAGGGAAATTTCTGGAAATGGCCGTTAGGACCATTACCATTTTGATTACATATAAATTTTCAAGGTATTCAGTAATTGCAGTGTCTCAGTGGTTGCTAGTGGGTTGAATGTGAAACGTGCAGATCACATCTTACTCTGTTAATTCTATGTTTCTCGAATAGTTATTCTGATGGAATAGTCTTGAGCATTGTCACTGCTGCACATAGATCTCTTTCTGCCATGAACACTTTTTCGAGAGAACAAGAAGACTCTCAGCAGAAGTTAGTTCGGTTGATATGGCATCAAGAAATTGTTTATGATACTTTAAACTTAATGTTATTGGTCGGTTATTATTTTCGCTCTGACCATGTGTAACTTTGCTTTGTTCATTATATTAATGCTAATAATGATAGTCATTTCTACTTTCTGCCAGTAAGCTGTTGCATTATTGTGTCATCTGTCTATGTGCTTGTGCATTTATTTTGTTATATATTTCTGTAATGTTTCAGCGATGTGCATGGCATGCATTGGTGGATTTTTTTCTCAGCTTTTGCCAATATTGCATCCAGCGCTAATGCTGAACTGATTATTAGGTTTGGGGGGTTAACGGTGAGCCAATGCATGCAGATTTTTTTTGTGCTGTATGTCTTGTTTTAACCATTTTTTTATCATTCTTGGTTAAGCCATTCGCTGCTTTGATGCTGTTGGTTTAGCACCAGGATGGTGCTCTGGCCTGCAAAACTAAAACACAGGTTGTTAAATAGTGGTAAAAAAAGTGCCTTCGGCGGCAGTGACAGCTCTGATTTTATACAAACCGAATGTGTACAAATTGTTTGCTGTGTGTTTTTCAGGGTGGTGGGCATGTGACTGAGGTGGTCAAGTCTGAGTTCATACCGAAACCAGTTCCACGTTCAGCAGTATTAACAACAGAACTAGATGAATATTCAAGCTCGTCGAAACAACATTCATCCGTTGAAGTTAGGTCATCGCCGGGAGTTCATGGTTTTCAGTCGGAGTCTCCGTGGCTACGACGCACTTCTGTTGGTGACGTTGATGGTAGCAGTGGCAGCTGCCTGGATAAGAATGGTTTTAGTTCAGATGCGACTGCAGCGTATGATGAGCTGGTTGGAAACAAGCGTCGTGGTTCCGAGAGCAGCAGCGATCGCAGTTCGGGCCAGGCGTCGACAACATGGAAAACGAGTTCGGAGTTTTCCGCCAGCTCGTCGTCTGAATTGCACAAAGGTGTGGGTAGTTCGGGGATACGGTCGCAGCGTTCATCCAATCAGAACATCCGTGTGCCTCAGGGAATTCCCGGCCGAGATGCTGCTTCTCGCAAACCTTTCGTCAACCCGCTGTCAGCACCTGCTGCCTCTGCAGCAACGGCTGATGACACAGACTTTGATACAAATCCGTTGCGACGGTTGCGTGACAGTCAGTCAGGGTTTGCTAAGCCTGTATTTCGGCCGACTAGTGCGACGGTTGTACCTCCGCGTTCCACTGAAGCATTACCACCGTCGTCGAACAATCTTAACGTAAACCTGTCGTTCTTTGATAAGCTGAAAGAACAGGAGCAGCTGAGAAAAGTTTGATTGGTTTCGTGTATTTCTTACTAGTTTGTTTTACGTTTATGTCTCGGTGTGCTGCTGGCTGCCCCGTGCAGCTGTCATTGTGGTAAGTCTCGTCATAAAAGAGTTCCGTCCTTTTGTACGGTATTGCTTAGTGCGATTCACTGGGCATAGTGCTGATAGTAAAAACAGGATGTGTGATTATATCTCAGCATGCTGATATTACTGTCTGTTGCACTTACAGCATGGAACGAGCCATACTTCTTTAGTCTTATGATGTCTGCAGAATGCACTTGGTCCGGATAATTTGAATACACGTGAATGAAGGTGCAAACTGTTTCACATCATTTATGAGTTATAGTCGTTTTGAAATGGATTATTTTCTTACGTAGCCAGTGGTAAATTGTGTGTTGTTGAATAAGATATGCTTTGCATGCATCTTGTTTACACATTGTCTGAAATTTTTTACTGTTGCTAAACTGCTGAGTTAATCTGCTGAGCTGATTGTTTGTTGCGTCGTGCAAGTATTATTATTACCTATTGTTTCGACCTTGTTGTTAAATGTTCTTATGTTCTGCGAAATTTTGCAGCCCGAATACTGTTTGCTAAATGCTGATATTGTGTAAGTGTAGCAGCATCTGCAGAGCTAACATGTTAATTTATGCTGTGTGTAATTTATTTTGTTTTGGGCATATCTCCTGTGGCCTGTCCATACAAATGCGTTCATTCGGCTGCAGTATTGGTTACTTGTACATGTATCAGACTGCAGAATTTAATTATAAGCATGTGTAGCGACTGTGTCTTGTCCATGTGAATTGACTGTATGCATTTTATTGGTCTGTGGTTACAAGATATTGTTCCATTTCAGTATGGTTAATTAGTATTGCTATTTGCTGCACAGCTTCAGCAACAGATCATATATCCAGTTTGAAATGAATTCAAATATTTTCCAAGAACTTTTGATGAATTGGGAATTAAAATGCTTCTTGGACCATTTGTGAAAATTTGTTGTTAACAGTTTGTTAATTTCTTATCAGTATGCAGAAATCAGATGTAATAACCACGATGGCATGTATGTCGGTCAGTCTGTGCCTGTTTTTCATTTTTATGTCTTGCTTAATTTGTGATGGAGAATGAAGCCAAAAAGTAAACATCTGTCGCAATCTGTACCACTGCAGCCACAATCTGTCTCTGCTGTACTACATGCATTAGCCAGTGCCATCGTGGCAAGGGCGGCAAAAATGCAAATGGCAAAGTTTAGGGATGAAGTCTGAATTTTCAACATCCATAAATCTTTTCAGTCAGAAATTTGCAGTTTATGTCAGAACCTGTACCCTGCCTACTTTTTTTTACCTAAAATGCCATTGAATGAAATCAGGATGGCCACAGGTCCTTCAATTAAGCTTCCAGTATTCCAGGAGCTGGCAAGTCCTCAAAAACCAAACAGGGACTCAAAAGCATTGGAATTCGATGTAAGATGGTCTTGAAAGTTCTTCATCTTCTGTTTTCCAAAATCATCATGACTGCAATGTGAAGTTAATTTATATTATGCCAAAACCATCTAACATAACGTGGTAAAATGTTGTCAGAATAGGTTCGGAAAAGGTACTTGAAAAGTACTAGAATTTTTGACCCTGAAACTGTGGCTGCTGTGTGAAATATTCAGCCTAACATTTAAGTTGACTGACTCAATAGCTGCAAAGGACTGCATCTTGCAATTGGCATGATGCTCACATATAAGCTTAGTTGTATGCTGGACATGTTTGTACGATGAATATGACCTTTGAGTTTGTGTTGTGTTAAAGAAAATGGGATGATACACACACACAGTTGTTACATTATCATCAGCAATGCATCGGTGATTGAGTTTATACTGAGTTATAATATAACGCACACCAACGATGAAGTTTGTTTCTGTTCATTTGTGATTTCTGAGTTGGCGATGTCTGTTATGTGTCTGCTTTTCAGAAACTGTTTCCATTTTTGTACCTATATTGTTTTCAGCTTATAAATTATGCATATTTTTCTGCATAAATACAGGTAGCATTTTTTGCATTGTGCATATAATGCACCTTGACAACAGATGTGTGCATTTACCATATGGAACATTGATGATTGAAATATTTATGTGTCGTTGAATTGGCCTTTCTGTTATTTTGAGATTTATATACTTCATTATTTTTGCTGGTACTGCTGAAGTGTAATGACTGTACATGTACATGTATGTCTGCAGTTTATCATTAGATTAGTTTATACAACACATGATGCTTTTGTAGCTGTCGTACAGTGTACATGTGCGGTGAGTTTATAGACGTTGAATGTATACCAGTTTTGCCTTGATTTCTGTTGAACTGTTTTGCCATTGTTTATGCTGATTAGTCCCACCTGTTAATGGTTATTACTTTTGGCACAGCTACAAACAAAAAGATATAGTGCTTCCACTCCACAGCTCTTTTTCTCGGCTGCATTTATTCACTGTTCTGCGGTAGACTCTGGGAATAAGAAACACGCTCAACAGACGCCAGCTGCCTGGTGCAATTTTCTGCATTTCTGGCCTAAGTAGGATTTGAAAACATCTAATTATTGTGAATGGGTTTGTGAGTAAATTTAAACTACCGGTAGTTGAATTGTGCTGTCGTAGTAATGCTTATACTTTGTAGTATGGTTGGGGTGTAGGGCTTTTGATTTTTTTGTTCCAAGGGCTGAGAAGTTATTAGACTTTTTTTACATAATATGCAGGTTAGAACTTGAAGTATTAATCTAGCATTTTGATGGCATTGTTCGGAGTTCAGCTTAACCTAGAATAGCATGGGGAAAGCTTGATGGTTGACGAAGACAAAAAGTAGTTAAGGTAGTAGTATTGATTTCACGATATTCGCTTGTTATACTTCTTAGCTTAAATCGTGAATATTCTGTGTTGAGCAATAGCTGAGTGCATGGCTTAGTTGCCATTTGCTTTTTGGTTACATTATCCTGTTACTATTAGCGTTGTTGCTTTGTAACTTCATGATGGTGAACCGTTTGTAAGAAACTGTTTTATTTATATTCCAATGTTTTGTCATCTTTTGTTAATGCAAGTTTCATACGTTTAATATAGTTTGCATACCTTATTACCTTCGCCAAGGATGTAATGATTTTGCCAGTTTTTGTTTGTTTGTTTGTCTGTGAGTCAGCAAGATAACTCAAAAAGTTATGGACGGATCTTTCTGATATTTTGAGGGTATGTTGGGCATGGCACAATTTACCAGTGATTCAATTTTGGGGGTGATCTGGCAGGAATCCTGGATTCTGGATCACTTTGAAATTTTCGTTACCATTGCATTAAAGGGGGCATAAGGGAACTGCTGGCAAAGCGAATATGGTGACGCCACCTGGCGAACAACATTGCCTTGGCGGAGGTACCTGCGAGCTATGACTGCTTTCTAGTTGTTGATAAATTGTTGAGGTCTTTAAACAGAAATTGAATTCCAGTAACAGAGACTTTTGTGACTGACGGGCTGAAATTTGAAATGGTGTTGTTATTACGACTAATAGAAAAAAATCAAGTCGGTTTTTGTGCAATCTAGGCTTTGCCTTTGTATTTATGTTGTAAATGTTGTTGTATTGTGTTATTTTATGTTATGCATATCTGTCGTAACGCTGCACATGGTAAGTAATGACAGTTTTTAGGCTGATTAGTTACAGTAAATAGCAGTAAGTGATATGGCACAACAGTGGTTGACGAGTACATTTAGTTTACAGCTCGCACATGTTGGTTAGTTATGTCAGAATGTCAGTTGGAGTAATGTTTGGCGGCTTGGCATGGTTTCCACTGCAATGTGAGATCATCCGTTGTGCCACTTTTGTTGTAATCTGATCATCTTTTCATCGTAGCCTACTTACACAGAAATAGAAGTACGTTGCGACCCAGTACTTATCAACTAAAAAAATATCCAATGCCATATCGGCATTGTTTAAGTAATTATTCATTGTACTGGTATTCTTATTGTTATTACCTAGTGTTTTTTGTATTTGTTTTATGTCTTAAGCCTACATGCTGAATAGAATGCGGTAAAAGTTTAAATTATGTGCTATATTGTCTGTCGTAGTAAGTTTGTGTTAAGTTTGCCAGTTTGGTTTTTGTCTGTTCACATGCACAACTATGCTAAAACTAACGTCAGCTACAAGTTATTAATTTTACATCAAGTAGGTGACGATTTGTCTGGTATTTTCTTGAACCGATGCCTTGCTATCTCTCAGTAATAACTGGAACTGAAAATGATGACGTTAATAGTAGTAAAGTCAAATACCGTATACTAAATAAAAAGGCAGTATGTTTTGTAATAATGTAGTGATAACAACAGCAATGGGAAATGTGTTGCAGCACGCCATCAGATGATGAAAATTAGCCAAATATGACGCAGGCAGATAGAGTGGGGTGGCATAGCCAAGCTGCAGGTTGTGGACAACGGCCTGTAGGTGTGGACGTTGTATAAACAACCAACCAATGACTGACCCAGTGACTACCGAGTGGTCTGTCAGTCCGAGCAGCTAAGATTGAGTGATGGTTGATGCTGATGACTCGACACCAAGCTGTGTGTCTTGTGTCAAATACAGCAGCCATACACTTGTAGTTAAATGCATAACTCCATCTGCCTGCAGTGTGATCAACATCGAGAAGCAATCACTGATGATGGTTCTATAGTACTGCTGCGTTTAGTTCGATATCATTAGCTCGCCAGTCACCTTAGCCTTCAAATTAGATCTAAATGTTGGATTGTTTTGGTCATCTGTAGGCTGTCACACGGCCATCCATAGCAGCATAGTTTGGATTTGTCCTGCAGTTATGGCAAGTGTGGCAGAGTGAGCTCTGGGGTTTGTGCCCCAGCGGGGTCCAGGGACAGAGCCCTGATGGGTTCAACTCCCGCCAGAAGCTGAACACTATTTTACACTGTGAAGATAAATTCTCGCAAACATTGGCACCAATATGTCGCTTTGGTCGAATATAGTTGGGGATAGATTTATACACTGTATCCGGAAAAAATTACCCCCTGGGCGTCATACAATAAAAATGTCAAACCTGAACAAATCTAAATAAAATTTTGTATACATAATTCAGAATAAATTGCTGAACAACTACCAAATTTCGTTGAAAAATATTTCTCAGTGGAGTTATTAATTGTTGAATATCGATAACAAAATATCTCTGTTACCAATATGATGTTCATAAGTAAATCGTGCAGTTATTGTACATTTGCGTTACTCCTGCAAACAACATCTGATTCTGGCAAAATTCTACGTCAACAATGCGTCAGTTATTGGCAATCAAAGTGCAAGATTTCAGTTAAATCTGCCAAAGCCAACAATAGTTACAGCAGTTTTTGTGAGATCACCTCGAAACACTTCAATTTCAGGTCCTTGTGTCTGACATTGTCCAAAAGACCTGAAACAAGTGTTTGGAGTCACCTCACAAAAGTCACTGTAACTATTGTTTGCTTTGGCAGATTTAATTGAAATTTGCCAGTTTGACTGACAATAAATGATGCGGTGTTGACGCAAAATTTTGTTAGAATCAGATGTTGTTTGTTGGAGTTACACAAATGTACAATAACAGCGGGTTTACTTATGTAACGCCATATTGGTAACGGAGATAATTTGTTATCGATATTCAATAATTAATATCTACGCTAAGAAATAATATTTTCAGCAAAATTTGGTGATCTTAATAGCAATTTACTTGGGATTATTTAAACGAATTTTTTTCACATTTGTTAACATTTGACATTTCTATTGTACGATGTCTAGGGGTTACTTTTTCCGGACACAGTGTATATGCAGTGCACCCAATTATTGGTCTGCAAACTGCTGGACTGACGGACCAGCTGCTTCGTTATTGTTAGGTCATTGTATTTTTTGATTGTTAGTTTAAGAATGATGCAGTAATGAATGATAACACGTGTATCAGTTACATTATCACTTTGTCACTTTGTTTAATTTTGTTTATCGTGGAGAATGGAGCTAAAACGTGAACATCATTTTTTGTAGTCATAACTATACTGACACACATAGTACACTGTGTCTCAAAAAACATCCCGGACATTTTCGATTCTAACTTGAACAGAAATTATCAGATTCTCATAATTTTTGGTGTGAATATTCCTGACACAACTTGCCATTAAATGGCCGTTCAGTTTTTCATCTCACCCAATGTCTGCTTCTGTGCTACCTTGGGAAAGAAAACCAAGTGAAATATGCGTTGAAATATGCAAAAAAACGTGAAAAAACATCTTCAACATTATTGACCTTAACCTGAAGCTTGATTATCTGATTTCATTAATTTTTGGCATACACATTTCTGACACAACTGGCTATTAAATCACTGTTCCCACCTCACCCAATGTTTGCTTCTGCCCTACCTGGGGAAATCAGACCGAGCAAAATATGCGTTGAAATGATAAAAAAACGTTGATAAATTTCGTCTATCCTGATCTGTGGCCCCCAAGAGCTAGTCGATTACAAGGTTTGACTGTCATGCAACAGTATGTCTATATGACGTCAGGGAATGTTTATAAATTCATGAAGCGACTGGTGAAGTCTGGATAAGTCTGGAGCATAACATTATCGATACTAAATGGAGAAATCATCTCCATGTTTGTGATTGCACAACTGGCCAACATTTAGATCAATTTTATTGCATGAAAAACGAAACAGTTGGATAAAATGTCAGCCAAAGTGTCGAAAATGTAAACAACATGTGTCTGTGTGTGTGTTATTAACATTCAGTAGTAATACCACTTTAGGTAAAAATGCAATATTTAGTTGGTTCTGATTTCCCCAGGTAGTGCAGAAACTTACGATGGGTGAGGTGCTAATCGTCGACCACTGGCTGAAAAACTCCTAGAAGGTGTTTCATAAAAAAGGACTTTTTTGTTTTTTTTTCATAATTTACTCAAATGATGATCAATTTACACAAATTTTTTACCAGTTGTAGCTGAAGAAATATTAATTCAAAATATTTCGACAAAATATGGCAGTTGATTAAATATTCTTTTCTAGTCGTGACATAACGCTGACGTCACAGTGTGTCATGAGTACAAGTTTGCTTGTCTCAACTGGTGCTGTCAGTTGCTACCCTGCTCCAATGGTGAACTTAATCTGGTTCGCTAATGAAAAACGTTTATCGTATCAGCTCTGAGCAACATCAGAACATGAAATCAGACGTCTCGCAATCCCAAAACTCAACCTTCTTGCAAGCTCGGTGTGCTAGTGCACTGTCTTGCTCAAAAATGTGAAAGTCCAACTGTCCCCACAGATACATAAATGCGATCACTTTGCACGTTTTTTTGTAACTGTAACTGTAAAACTTCGAAAATTTGTCATGAACGAACCAAATTTTTTACCATTGGAGCAGGGCAGCAACTGACAGCACCACTTCACATTATAACTCCAGCAGTCTCCAGCGTTACGTCACAACTAACAAAGAATATTTAATCAACTGCCATATTTTGTTAAAATATTTTTAATCAGTATTTCTTCAGCTACAACTGGTAAAAATTTCATGTAAATTGATCATCATTTGAGTGAATTGCGAAAGAAAGAAAAAGGGGTCCTTTTTATGAAACGCCGTGTATATAGGCTTATCTAAGCGTGAGCGAGTCGGCACTCGACGCGGACAGAGTATTGTTAGCTGGCGAATGGCGGGTGAACATGCAGCACGGCTTGGACTTGGCGGTGATGACTGTGAGTGGTCAGACGCAGCTGGTTGTTGACGAAGGGAACTGAGGGCGGTTGTGGTGACACTGGCGGCAAGGCGATTGCAGACGACTGAGATGCTGCTGCTGCTGCTGCTGCTGATGATGATGATGATGCACACAGACCGTACGTCAGACTGTGTAACGACTGTTGTGCGTCTGCAGCAGCAGCAGCAACAACAACATTTACCCAGTTGTAACTTTAAGCTGCTACAACGATTATTTAATGTAACCTAAACTGTCTTTTTGAGTTTTCTAATGTAGACTGTTTTGTTGAGCATTATTTTTGATTTCATCCTGTTCAAGAGCTGCATACATGTTCGTTATACGTAAAATAAAAGTTACTTAATTACTTTTTATAAGCCAACAGCATTGTAGTCATTATAGTCACAGCCCTAATACACCGCGGATAAAAGAACCACTATAGTTTATTGTCCATATGCCTATCTTTGCTAAATGTTAACGGATTTTAAAAATTCTTTCACCGGTGCATTCTGTAGTCAATTGACAGCCGGCTGTTAGATGTTTGCTAACTGTCTGAAAAGACTATTAACTTATGGCATCATCTGTTACGTTCGGCGCATCAGTATATCGTGTAATCAGTTCAATAGACTAGCAGACTGTATCTCCACACGTAATACCCGTGAGCTGTTTTTCTTTGCCAATGTATACAGCAAATTAGCAGATAAAATATATCGTTTGTTTAAATATAGTATTACTACCATTAGAAAATGAATATTATTTTTATTTTTTTCCGTTTTGTAATGTTTAAATTACTTCTGTTAATATAATATGCATGCATAACTGAGCAACCTTTGAGCTGCTGTTCCAAGAGAAGACGCGTTTTTCTTTCGTGGTCCAACTCTAGAAATAGTGAGCCTTTAAATACATAACACAAAAAATACTTTAGACCATTTTGTCAATTAATTACATAAGTAGTGATGTCATGATTAATACAACTAATCCGAGCAAGGCTCACACAACGCGCGACAGCGTCGGTGCTGCCACCTGAGGAATAAATGTACAACGTGCAATAAAACAACAATGCGTTTAAGCGTTTTGAAGGAATGCCCAAATTTGAGGCCTCCGTACGGAGGAGTTCCTTGAACCTAGGAGGTCGAAAACTCCGATGTTGTAGTGATGTCGCCCAATACTGAAAATGCTGCATAATCAATAAATGCAATATCCTTTAAAAATTTCTAGAAGAGTGACGTGCAGATGAAATTTGCAATAATAATACCACTTGTGTGGGTAGTATGTCAACATTCGGTTAGCCAGTACCAACAAAGCCAAAAGCTGCATGCTGTGAATGCTAACATTGGGTAGGAAAAGTATATTTGTTGAAATCGTAGTCTGCTTTACTTTTTACGCAACTGTTTTATCTTTTTTTCTGTTTACTTAAGGAGTGCCAAAATACTATGTTAATCAGTTTGAAAAAAATAATGTCAGATATATGCATTGTGCATGACAATAATTTAAGCTTGTCAGTGAAACAGCAGAGTGACGATACCTTTGACGATGCGTAGTTGACGATTAATGCTGTCACGAAGTTTTTCTTTTGCGTCCAGCTCGTCCGATAGCTGCTCTGTTTACATAGAAAACACCCGTTACTGATGGTTCTACAGTTCAACATTAGCTAGGCCTATCTGAAATATATCGCAACATAGTTATTTATTGCAACTGCAAATAAATTCAAGGGCTGTGTATGTTGGCGTTTTGTATAAAGATTTCTCTAGGCCTAACCATAAACATTAAACATAGTATGAGACATTGACTAACCACTGTAGGCTCCTATCTGTTCGTTGATGCATCTGAGGCGCGTTTCGCACTTTTTATTTCGCCGAGATTCTCAGAGAATCTCGAAGAAATAAAAAGTGCGAAACGCGCCTCACTATGACATATTCGCAGAAAGTTGACAACTCGTCGAATTTAAAAGCTATTTATTAACGTTTCATTTAATTCACCTTAATTGACAACAGCTTACAAACAAGCTGCACGTGAGAGACGAGGCCTTTTTGGCGTTCCCTCACAAAGAAACGAAAGCGAAACCTTTGACACGCTTGAAATTCTCTTCGATCGTTCGACGCGCGTGAGTTTCAAGTTGCAGTAGTGTTTCCAGGCGTCGTTTGGTGGCCTGGAGGTCAGCGTCCTGCGTGTCTGATGTTGCCTTGCGTTTCATCGCTGATGACGCACCACTGATTATGGCATCAGACGCAGGCGAGTTCTCTGCAGGTGCTGTCGTCACGCCGTTCCGAGGAGATTCGCGTTCTTCCATGATGTTGGATACTGGTCCAAAATCTACTTCCGAAGAATTGTGTGCAGCTGGAAAAAAATACGACAAAAATTGAGACTCTCACAAAATCAGTCTAAACTGTACTGCGTGTCTATGATATAGGCTTAATGCAAAAAACTGAAACGTATAATGTAGTCCAGTCGTCAATTGCGATATGCAAGCCAAAATTGCGTTATAATGTAGATATTATTTTGAAAAAATGAGTTATAATAATTACCAGTTTCTTTCTTAAATTACAGTTTAATTTCTAATTAGTTTCTATTTATAAAAGACAAGTTCACACTTTACAGTCAGCGGCATAATCGCAAATGTATTCAGAAATACTAACTATCTGAATATCGGCAAATAACAAGCAAAAAGGTGAGTTTTGTTCATGTTTGCACGTGCAGATGTAATTAAAACCAAAGCTCTTAAGACTAGCAAATATAGCGATAAAGTGTTCTGCCACTGACGGCGATTATGTACATTAGTGCTGCATGTACATGCCGGACTAACAAAACTAAAACCGCGCGTGTGTAAGACCGAGGCAAAAACCGAAGATCAGATCGTTTCGGTGTCGAAACAAAGCTTCGGATCATAACAACGGAGCACATTATAGGTCTACCTAGTGATGACATGCCGAGGTCCTCTACAGCTACAGTAGCTGACAATGCTGATGCTGCTGTTGCTGATGGTGATGATGACAATGATGACGGCAATGGTGATGTTTCAGCAGCAGCAATAGTAGCTGATAGCTGTGGAGATGAATCGTCGACAGTGTCAACATCGATGTGCTCGCACTCGCACTCGCAGTCGTCTGCCGTCGTCCCGAGTTCCTCCACAGTTCGGTTCAGCCCGTCTTCAACGCCACCGCAGTCTGCCGCCGACGACGACGACATGCCTGACGCAGAAGGAGCTTGTTCATCGACGACGCCGGCGGCGGGGCTTTGAGCATGGATCACAGCAGGCCGCCACGGTACCAGCGCGGCAGCTGTGTCCTGCAGCGGATGACGACGTCCAGCGTCCACCGTTTCCACGTACCCCACACCACTGGTACCGCCACCACCACCACACGCCTGCAACTCAGCACACGCCATCACTGACTGACGACGCACGACATGAAAATGCGCGGCACAAGAAAAACTGCAGGGGGTGAAAAATGCAGGACTGGAAAATGCTCCTCCACTTACACGATGAACACAGGGTCACAGTGCAGCTGAAGAAACACGAGAAAAAGACGATATAGACAAAAGCGTAAACAGGTAAAACGGACTACGTAGTACTAACCTGCAGGCCAACAAACGGCGTCGGCCGGAAGTGCGTCATTGGTGCCAGTGGGCGTGGTCTCACTGGGTACAGCGGCGCCGAAAATGACGTCATGTACGCTGGTGGACAGAGATGATGGTAGGGATGGTAGGGCGGTGGCGGCGGAGCAAGGAACGCCGTCGGCGGCATTGCATGCTGCAGCATGAGCGGATTGAGCGGTACATCATGACTGTCAGCGTGAGGCAAACAGGAAGTGAAACGCAGGGTCGGTGATGACGTAGAGCCGTGTGACGTCACTGCACGGCTTCCGCCAATCACGTCACGAGTTGTAGCGCTACGCTGGACTGCATCTTTGATTTCTGTCGCCCGGAATTTTTCGTCAACGTTCACTGGTTTCGATGTGCGCCCATCACTAACACCAGCGTCGAACTCAGCTGCAGGCGGCCCCGCCGGTGGTATGAGATGTGACGTCGAGTGTGATGATGAACTTTTGCGAGCCTATATGATATAATTACAACGTTTAGCTAAAAATATGGGGCAGAGCCCAACGTGAGGTCGCCCGGCGCCGCAAGTCCGACGCGTGAAAAAGTTTAAGGGGTTGAAATTTCCCTCGTAACAAAGTCACGTGGCCCGAACTCAAATAGGTTAGCATACACAAAATGCACATTGTCGACTTAGGGTGGGTCAACATCCGTGCGCTAACCGTCGTCGTTGGTGGACCAAATTTTACCAAATTTTCTTTCTTCGACGCGGGATGAAATATGGTCGATAATGCCGTTTACCGCTTATCGATATCTACACCGTGGGCCATAAAAACGTGACACTACTTTTGTCAATATCTGTGCCAATTATTGACCGATTTTCAAAAATTCTTTCACTGGCACACTCTGCAAACAATTTGCAATAATATGATTATTATATATCCCACCACAAAATAAATGCGTTTTCACGCTATCTTGTGAAATATAAATGTAAGCAAAAACTAAGGATAATAACAAAAAAATTTAGGTGAATGAAAAACACTTCAAACCAACATTGCGATGAATGATCTGTACGACACTAAACTGTGTTAGACCTACACAGTCTTGTGTCATACAGACCATTCACTGCAATGTTGGTCTAGAGTGTTTTTTTTCAATTTTATCAAAATGTTTGTGTTATTATCGTTATGTATGCATATTTTATTGATATTTCACAAGGTAGTGTAAACATGCATTTACGGTGTGGTGGGAAGGTGTAATAATCACGTTATAGCAAATTGTCTGCAAAGTTTGCCTGTGGAAGAATTGTGAAAATCGATCAATAATTGGCGAAGATATGAACAAAAGTAAAGTGCCACGTTTTTATGGCCCACCCTGTAGATCCGTTTTAGAGATATTCACGATCAAAGTCTAAAGTTAGCATACACAGAACACGCCTTGTCGACTAAGGGTGGGTTAACATTTGCGCGCTAACCGTTGTCGTTAGTGGGCTAAATTTCACCAGATTTCTTTTATTCAACGCGGAAGGGATCGTAGTTGATAACGCCATTTACCGCTTGTCGATAGTTCAGTCCGTTATAGAGATATTTGCGGTCAAAGTAGAAAGTTGTCATACATCGCGCCGAATTTTGGACGTTTTTTGCCTTCCCAAATTTTAAGGGGGTAATGCCCACTGCCCCCCCCCAAATTGTACTCGGGTTAACACCCCCACGTAGCAGTACATCGCGTGGTAAAGTTTCGTGAGACTACTCCCCTTAGCTCTAAAGTTATAAGCGCGTATACGCTACATTTTAAGCCATTTTTGATCCCCATTGAAAACAAATTGTTGAGGGATCCCCCATCCCTGGTGGGGTATGGGCTGGGTATGGGCTAGCAAGACTTGGCCATTTTGTGGCGCGTGTAAAAATTTCGGGGTGCATCACCCCCTAGGGGCCGAAACATGGTTTTCCGAAAAGTCAATTTTGGGGTACAGTTGGCAGATATTTGCACTCAAAGTAAGAATGGGTCCGGTAACGCGCCAAATTTAGCATGTTTTGCCCCCCCCCATTTTTTTGGGGGGGAGGGGGGTAGACCCTCAAATTTTTAAACCGGCATTTATAAATTGAACATGCTTCCGAAAACGTGGCAAAATTTCCCGAAGATCGGTCCACGGACCTCGGAGATCTCGCGATGAAAAAAGAAGAATAAACTGCAGTAAGTCATAAGGTCTTCCGTGAACTACCGTTCCGAGCGGCCTAACAATCACTGTGATGTGTGAAGTCGGTCAATTTGCTGCTGAATGTATCAATATGTGCCTGTCTTGTGATTTAAGCATATCTAGCGTTCTAGCAGTGACGTTAAATCAGTGGAAAACACGCCAGACCATGAGGCAATAACATATTATATTAAATCGGACTTGGATACCTGCCACCCGACACAAGTAAACGCGTCCCGCCCTTATCCCAGCCAGGCAGGCCCGTACTCCGGCAGGCCGCTTTGCCAACTCCGAAAAGATGGAAGGCCGGGTTGACTTCAGTGGTTTATACAGCGATAGTTTACCGGTCGCAAGCAGTCACCCATCGAAGTACTATAGCCAATTGATAACATTCCGGCCGGGAATGGAACCCACGACCTCCTGATCGTAAGTCTGACGCCCTGTTTTATGCCAGTAGGCCTAAGCCGTTATGTAGAGTAAGACAGTAGCTTTGAACACGGTCTACAATGTAACGAGGCAAAGTGCACACAGTCGACCGTGTTGAAACGTACTTGTTTCATAACCATGGCTGATGGTGTATTCTGTCAAAAATGGGTACTGTAAACAGACTCGAGCCATGTTTCGGTCGTCACGCTTGAGTGGAGTGATTATGGGCAGTTATAACATTCCAGACACTGCCCTGAGAGATAGGCGACAAAAGTATAGATCATGAAATGAAGTGTATTAACAGACGTGTAGCTGATGTTGGTGATGAACTCGTCGTCGACTGCCTCCGTTGAACATGGCCTTGACGTCCTCCCAGGCGTGTAGGCGTACCTCGGCGTCCAGCTGAGCAGACGACGAGTTGACTACAGCCGCTGACGTGACGACCAGCTTCAGATGACGTCGCCACGAGTTGAAGTTGGCGGCGTCAGGGTGGTTGTAGACAGCAGGTGTCGACGAGTCGGCCGGCATGCGATGATAATGGAATATGAACTTGTTGGGCGAGAAAAACGCGTCGCAATAGCAGCATCGAATGCACTTGGCTCGAGAGCTGCATGACAACAGGCGCGCGTACACAGCTTAACAAACGCATCGACAATTTCACGCTGACGACGAAATAACGTAGAACTATCGGACACGCTCGCCGTCGACTATGGCTCCATTTACGGTTTATCACAGAGCGAAACGTGGCGCTATAAATCTAGGAGAAGTTGTAAATAGGGCCTAATTTACGTAATCGTAGAGGTTTTCATGCACTGAAATGAAGCGAAACAAGTTATTTTGCAATTAATACGAAAAAAACCATCATAAAAAGAAGAATAAATAGATGCAAAACGACAATGACACGATGACAGCATTTAATGGTATCATGTCGTAGGCTACATTTATATAAGAAGTTGACAAATTACAACCGCATAACAATAGTTAGGTCTACAAAATTGATAAAGCAAGTTAGCGACCTGTTGTATCGTGAAGGGATAAAAGCGCCGCGACAGCCCCAACCACACGAGTGTTCGACGTCAAACATGAAGTCATCCGGTAGTTTGGGCGGCGACGCGCCATCCAGGAACGACTTGACCAGTCTCTCTGCCTCTCGGCGAGTGATCATACCACAGCGGCGAGACGAGACCGGCATGGCACCAGCACGCCTCAGCAGCTCCAACTGTACGGGCGTGCACTGGATGCACGTGATGCCCAAAGCCACGCGACGGTTGTGAATCTCGTTGTAACTAAACATATTAGTAATTCACAACACATAGGGCCTAAATAGGGTTAGTGTCATACAGGCAAAATTGTCTGCTAGATATCAAGAATGACGAAAATTGTCGATAAGAAAAGTCGCGCAAAACGTACGCATTTTGTTGTTATTTTAGTGGAAACTTATTTTAAGTTAACAGCTGGCTAAGTATGATTACCTTACTTTTACGGACGTTTTTAATTTTTATTTTTATTTCTCATTTTTGTCCAGTTTGCTGTATTGTTATTAAAGCAACAGTTAAACTTTTCTTATTATATCGCGAATAGTGTTTCAGGACTTGCATTGACACTTACCTGTATTCTTTGAGCAGTGTGTTAGAGATCTGGGCGAGACACAGGCGTTCGTGTCCGTTCATTAGAAGAGTTACTATCGGCACCCCGTGCAGCATTACCGTACGTACTTGCGTCGCCCCAGCGGCAACGTCGTGTGAAATGACGCTAGCGTGTCGACTTCTTGCTGAATCTAACGACATTCTGTCCTCGAGTAAGAATTAACTCGACACGATTGTTAGCTCACGCTGCTCTGTGTGGTCTTGTTAGAACTGGTCACGTTAACGTTGATGTAGATGCTATTGCATCAAGACTGTAAACTTCTTTCTCTGGTACAGAAAAATTCGCTGTTGGCATCGTCGACGAGAGAAGTTTCATCGCTTATTGGTTGCATCACTTTCGTTACCACGGCAACCGTCGCCGCAGCACCGACCGTCAGCCAATGCGCAGCCAGCAAGCATAAGCATGATTGCAGCCGAAGCTGGTGCGATCGAGATACGGCAACGTTGCAACAGTCGTAAACTTACAATTACTGACAGCTCTTTCCACCTTTAGCTGAGCATATCGCGTTTCGGTAATTTATTTCATGCACACTTGTCGTTACTGTCCGTCCGGTGTTTACTAAGCCAAAAAGTGAATAGCTCCAAACATAAGAAAGTCATAAGAAAGTATAGGTTTAATTAGGCCTACATGAACAAAGAAGCTGTTGGTAATCACTTGAAAGCGTATTTGCAAAAATTGTAAAATGAACGTACTGTAATTTAACTTCCACGTATAAACATTTGTCAGCCGCCGCTTGCGTAATAAAAATAACAATAAGCCTAATAATAAACATGAGCAACATTCGCCTTTATTTAGTTTATTTATTTAGGATGGTCGTTCTATGTTTGTGTAGGTGTTTTTAACTGTACAGTATGTGTGTGTATTTTTTTTTCTTTCTCTCTTATTATCAGTCTGTGCTGCTTTGATGCGAAATAAAGTATATATTTAAGTAGTTGTAAGCTACTAGCGAACTTATACAGTGAAATCAGAGTCGTGTTGTATTTACGATCACTGCTTGAGCAACAAGTGCAGAATGACCAAAAAACAGCAATACAGCAAATACGAACAATAGCAGTGAACACTCAATTAAATAATTTTAAACATTTCTACTCGATTTATTGAAATTATACACGATTTCAGTCAGGACATGGTTCCATTCATTGACGACTGCATAGTCGGATTGAGAGTGTTCGATATGACTGGAGGTCAGTGTCACACGGAACGGAAATGCGTGCGTGTGTGCTGTGTCGGCGGCGGCCCGCTGCAGTTTAACATGGCCATAAGTTACCAGCCACGCTCACGACACCGGTCGCTCGACACGAGTTAATAGAGACAGCGTTATTTATCGGCCGGTTGACCGGCGGACAAGCGCGGAATATAATAGACGGATCTCGCGGCCGACGGGCGGCCCCACTCTGGGACGGTTCGAGCGACCGAGCGTACGCCGTACGTCCCAAAGG
>Ga0209367_1000598_pt1 | contig 37771 bp, 34 predicted proteins | sample WorMetLIZISLAND2_FD_187412 | JGI IMG/M metagenome (GOLD analysis project Ga0209367, IMG submission 187412) | Marine gutless worms symbiont microbial communities from Max Planck institute for Marine Microbiology, Germany - Olavius geniculatus... ...
GATCCCCACTATCGATATGATGATTATCCTCATTATGAGGCTTTCCGGAATCCGGCTACGCAGAACCAAATCATGGGGACTCGAAGACATCGCCTTAAATTAATCCTTTAAATGGTAGATAGACCCGAAGTATATTAACCGCTTCTGAAGTACTACTTCATTCCAAATTGTGGTTTTCGCTTTTGTGAAAAGGCGGCCAAACCTTCCTGGCCGTCAGGGTGGTCGGCGCAGGCCTCGAGGGCCGCTCTCTCATTTTCGATTTGGGTTTCATAGGACGTATTGAAAGAATCCGTGATCAATTTCTTTGTCCAGGCAAAAGAGTTTATCGACCTCCGGGCGATTTTCCCGGCCAGGCGGCAGGCTTCTTCCAGGGCTTGCTGATCTTCTACAACCTTCGTCGCCAGACCCCATTCCAGAGCCCGGTCGGCAGAAATCGGCTTGTCAAAAGCCGCTATTTCCAGGGCACGTGCGTACCCCACCAGCCGGGGCAAAGTAAACGAACCGCCGCCGTCGAGACACAATCCACTGGAAGTATAGGCCTGACGCAAAACAGCAGATTTTTCCAGGACCCGGAAATCGCAGGCCAGCGCCAACGAAAATCCGCCGCCCGCCGCCACCCCGTTAATGGCGGCGATGACCGGTTTCGGCATTCTTCGAATTTCCAGTACGGCCAGATGAAACTGGCCGGCCAGGGTGTGGAAGGCACCGGCCGGCCGGTCTGAATAATCCAGGGCCCATTTGAGATCACCCCCGGCGCAAAACGCTTTGCCGTTGCCGGTGATGACAACAGCCCGGATGCTATTGTCGGAAGCCAGGGCCGTCAACTTCCCGGCCAGCTGAGATATCATCTCGTAATTAAACGCGTTGTAGGCTTCCGGTCGGTTTAAGACGACTTGGGCAATCCCATCGTGCTGCTTGATTTCAATTAGCTCGTTCATGGATCCATCCTATAGAAGTAGTAAAGTATTCTTTTTATAGGCTCTTCTATTACGATTTAACTGGATGCTGTCAAAGCCTTCGGCTGAGCTTAACTTTGAACCTTGAACCCTGAACCCGTCCAACCTGTTTTACAGATCTTCCATTTCCAAACTGGTTGTAATATCCACGCATCCCTGAATCGTGCGGGCCACCGGGCATTTATCGGTATGAAATCCGAGTACTCTCTCGGCGGTTTCCCGATGCTCCGGTTTCAACTTCAAGTGATAGGTGACATGGATCCGTTTGATCACCAGTACTTTGCCGTCGGCTTCGATTTCACCGCGGGTCTCTGAGGTCAGGAATCCTTCTCCGGCAGGAATTTTACGCGCTTCCAGCGCGCCTCCAAATGTGCCGGTCAGTCAGCCCGCAGCCGCTGAAACCAGATAATCGAGGGTGGTTGCATGGGGTTCGTGCACATCAGGATCCACGCCATAATATTTGGCCACGTCGGAGTGTACACCAAATTTAACCGGTTCCTCCACCTGAGGTAAATAGGCCCGGCGCAACGGGCCTTTCACCCGTTCAATTTTAACCTGAGATGTATAAACGACTTGATCGCTCATGCTTCCTCCTTTCGCTTTAATTGATCATTTCTTTGAATTAAAAGAGCTTACTGCCGACCCTGGCCTGAACAGCCGGGGAAACAAAGGTTGCCTCGCCGCTTTCTGCTTTGGGAAATTGAACCCCGAGCACCAGAACTTCGGAAATTACGCCTCCCATTTTCCGTTCTCCAAAATTCAAGACGCCCAGCACCAATCTATTTTTGACCTCTTCTATTGGATGCCGGGTAAAGCGGCCGTAGCTGATGCGTTTACCGTGCTTGCCGAAATCGATCTCCATTTTATAGGTCGGTTTCAGCGTGCGCGTTTCCAACTCGACGTTGATGACTCGTCCGACCCTGATTTCCAGCTTGTCGAAAGTGTCAGTCATGGCGACGCGGGGTTTAGTTTTCTTTGTCACGAATAAATTCCTTATCAGTAGAGGATAGGGCGCGATCGTATCATTTACGAATCCGGCGAATTTCAAAGACGACCGGATTGTACGCATCCGGGCAAGCATGGGTGGAAACGTCTTTGTTGTCTTTCAGCCAGGGAAATTGGGCGCCGTATCGCATGGCAAAAACTTTGGGCATCAAGCTGTAAAGCGCACTGATGCAGATTTTGCCCTGGACGGTTTGACCGTCGAAGACGACGACATCATCTACTTGATGTCCAAAATGACAGGTTCCGTGCTGGCTGATGACCTTAACTTCAATCGGATATCCACCATCATCATAACAACCGGTTGCTTCAAAACTCATATGACTGCCTCCATTATTCAATTAGGTTCAGGGTTCCAAGGCTATAAAATCCTGATTTCCTAATTCTAATACTCCACTATTGGGTTTGGCCTTTCACCCACTGGGTGAAAATGTGATTTGGACCCGATTCACGCCTAATACGATTGTTAGTTATCAGTGAAGGGCACTTCAACAGGGAACCGGGAACGGTGAACCGTTCAATCTAGGTCCAATTCTTCGATACCGATTACCTGGGCATAAGCCGATCCCAGGGCCGCCATAAAAGAGCCGTGGACATCCGCCGCAGCAATTTTTCGGCCGGCAAATTCCAGATCCCGGGTGGCACAGGCATCCTGCACAACCGTGCAGTCAAAACAGTGGTCAAAGGCGGCGCGGGTCGTGGCATCGATACACATGTGGCTCATGGCGCCGCAGATGACCAGTTTTTTTACATCGTGCCTTTCGATTTCTTGCAAGAGCGAAGTCTCCCGGAAACCGTTGGGATAATGTTTTTGAATGACAAGTTCACCATCCCGGGGGGCGACACTTTGATGAATCTCAGCCCCTTCGGTTTTGGGCAGGAAAAATGTAGCACCCTTCTGAGCGGCGATGTGCTGGATATGAAATATCGGCCACTGGTTCCGGCGAAAACTTGATAATAATTCACCCGCTTTTAAACCGGCTTGTTCTATTCCCGTGAGCTCCATCCGCCCACCCGGAAAGTAATCGTTTTGAATGTCTACAAGAATCAAACCTGTATTCATATGATGCTCCTTTGTATGGAGGGTTCACGGCTCAGCCCAGCCTCCGGCCATTCGAACGGCCGGTCAATTCGAAAAAGAAACTTTCCAATTATTCCATGCCAGATAAACCACGAAATACACGAAACACACAAAAGGCTAAAAAGGTTTTATTCCGTATTTTTGGTGTCTTTCGTGTGTTTCGTGGTTCATACACATATAATTGTCTAAACTCGTATACTTCGATGAGGTTTCATTCGAGAGTTCATGGTTCGAATTTTATTGCGAACCGCGGACAATAAACATCGGACAATTTAATGTTTAACACCGCCGAGATTAAGCCCAACGACGCCCAATATAATGAGAAGAAGGCTGAGTACTTTTACAAGCGTCAACGGCTCCTTAAAGTAGAGTATGCCGATACCGGCGATCAGCGCGGTGCCGATGCCGGACCAGACCGCATAGGCGATACTGATCTCTATTTCCTTGAGGGCAAGGGTCAAGCCCACAAAAGAAAGGCTGTAAAATACAAAAATCAAAACCGATGGAACGATCCGGGAAAACCCTTGCGACAATTTCATGCTGCTGGTTCCGGCCACTTCCAACAGTATTGCAACAGATAAAATGATCCAGCTTCGCATAGCGCGTCCCTCAATCTACTGTTTTCAATGCCAGCTCGTCTGTTCTACTTCATGGTCGCCGCTTTCGCGAAGTTGCCCAAGGCCGAAGCGACTTTTTTTACGACCTCTTGGCACCCCGCAATTTGATGACGTTCGACCAGGTAGTTCGGATCGTTATAGGACAGCCATACCTGGCCCTGAACATCCTGCCAGATCAGTGCCTTTTGGGGGAGATCAATCGCAACGCTCTGGGCGCATTGCATCAGTGGTGTTCCAACCTTCGGATTGCCGAAGATGACTATTTCGGTAGGCCGCAATTCCTGGCCGATGTTTTGGGCGCCTTGTGCGTGGTTGATTCGAACAAATACATTCATCCCCTTTTGTTTCAGCATGTTTTCAAGTCGATCAGCGGTAGTCTTGACGTCGTGGGCGCTTTTTACGGAGACCAATCCGCTATCCGCGTGCGCCAAAGTCGCCAGCAGTAGAATGATTACGGTCATAGAGATTATGTTTCGCATAATTTAACCTCCCTTCAATAATTTCTTGTAACCTCAAATTTGCCATTTTATTGCTTATGAGCCCGAATGTCTAGTTGCTCTCCGACCTCTTATCCGCATTCAGCTGATGAACCTCCATCAATTGATCGACCAGATGGCCGAAGTGCCTGATGGCCAGTTCGACCGGTTCGGCCGAATTCATATCAACCCCGGCATCCAGCAACTCATCCAGGGGGAATTTGCTACCGCCCAACTTCAGAAAATCCAAGTAAGCCTTTCGGGCCGTACTTCCACCATTAACTACCCTGTCAGCCAGGGCAATCGCCGCCGAAACCCCCGTGGCATATTTGTAGACATAAAAGGCGGAGTAAAAGTGCGGAATCCTCAGACATTCGAGGGACAGCTCCGGGTCGAGCACCAGGGTGTTGCCGAAATACCGTTCAAGTAATTTGCGGTACTGCTCACAAATTACATCCAGGGTCAACGGCTGATTTGACTGAACGATATTGTGGGTAATTTTCTCAAATTCGGCAAACATGGTCTGGCGGTATAGGGTGGCGCGGATGTTGTCAATTTCCCTATTTAGTATATAAGCTCTCATTTTCGGGTTGTCGGAATAGAACTTCAACAAATAACGGCTTAACAGATCCTCATTGAAGGTCGAGGCCACCTCGGCGACAAATATCGTGTAATCATGGGTTGCATAGGATTGGTATTTTTTCGAATAGTAGGAGTGCATGGAATGACCGGCTTCATGCATCAAGGTGTAAAGGCTGTTGATATTATTTTCCTCGTAGTTCAGCAGGATATAAGGCGGCGAGTCATAGCAGCCGGAAGAATATGCCCCGCTTCGTTTGCCCCGGTTTTCGTAGCGGTCGACCCAGCCACCCAGCAACCCCTGCTTGAGGACTCCGCCGTATTCCGCGCCGAGCGGCGCTACAGCTTTAATACAGACGTCAACGGCTTCTTCGAATGGCATCTCAAATTCGACGTCCTCAATCATCGGGACGTAGGTGTCATAAAAATGCAGTTCATCTATTCCGAGAACCTTTTGCCTGAAATTAAGGTACTTAAACAGCGGCTCGAGGTTGCTCTTAACGGTTTGCATCAGGTTGTCGTAAACGGTTTCCGGGATGTTGTCACTGAAAAGGGCGGCGACCCGGCAGTTGGCAAAGGACCTGGCCCGGGTGAAAAAAAGATCCTTTTTTATTGAGTTCACCAGGGTGGCCGCCAGGGTGTGCCGGTGATTTTGATAAGCCTGGTAATACTGGAAAAAAGCCTTTCGCCGTACGTCCCGGTTGGGATTGATCAAAAAGGTCGAAAAGTTCCCGTGGCTCAATTCGACTTCTTTGCCGTCTTCATCGGTGACACTGCCGAAATCCAAGTCCACATTGTCCAGCTGACCGAACACCTGAGAGGGGCCGTTGGCAATCTCTTTGGTCATGGCCAGAAGATGCCCTTCGGATTCACTGCGGGTATGAGGTTTGTAGCGCAGTATTTTTTCAAGATAAAATTGGTATTCGTTCAGCGAGTCATCTGCCAGAAAGCGGTTGATGACGTCATCGTCGATGGCCTGTATCTCAGGCGTAATGAAGCTTGCCGCTTCGGAGGCTCTGGTGAATAAATTGAGCGCTCTTTGGTGAAACCCCTGGTAGTGCTGTTCGGACTTGTCCTCATCACTTTTCAGGTGCGCATAAGTGTAGACCCTCTCGAGTTTGCGCATAAGACCCAGATGAAAATCAAGGGCTTCTTTGAAAAACCCGGCGGAGTCTTTCAGATGACCTTTGTACTTTTCGTAGGACCCCAGCTGCCCTTCAATGGAGGCAAACGTTTGCTCCCAGGAATCGTCCGATTCAAACAAAGGGGTCAGGTCCCATTTGTCGTCATCGGCAATCTGGCTTCTGTCCGGTATCTTCTTTTTTGACATGAATTTTCTCCCGAAGCGACTGTCCGCGGCCTGTGATCTATAGCGAAACGAATAACGAATACCCGATAACCAATAACGACTATCGGCCCTTTCGGGCCTTCCGGGCATAGCCGGCAGCTCCGATGCCGGCTACACAGCCCTCGCCGACGGCTTTGGCCATCTGCCATGGGGGGCCGCAGATATCACCGGCGGCAAAAACGCCGGCAACATTGGTTTCCATCTTTTTGTTGGTTTCAATATACTTCATCTGATCGTCGAGCTGCACCCCGAGATGGGTGGCCAGTTCCATGACGCCTTTGGCGCCCAATTCAATGAAGACCCCGTTGACCGCTATTGTCGAGCCGTCTTTCAATACAACCGATTCCACGCTGTTGCGGCCGACAATTTCCTGTACCTGTCGATTCTCATGAAAGATGACTGCACTGTCCTGCAATTGCTTTTCAAGGGCAGCGGTGACCTCCAGCTTGTCACTGACCAGGTGCACGGCGGCCGCGTAGTCCAGCATGGTCAGGGCGCCGGAAACCGCCGCGCTGGCACTTCCCACCACGGCCACGTCTTCGCCCTTGTAGAAATTGGCGTCACATTCGACGCAGTAGCTGACACCGCGTCCCAGCAGCTCCTTTTCTCCGGGCACTCCGAGCTTGTTGCGGGTGGTGCCTGTGGCAATGATCAGGGAGTGGGTTTGCAGCTCCTGTCCGCTCTCGGTTGTAATTTGAAAAACCTGCCCGTTAGGTGTTACCCGCAGCACATCTTCTTCCAGCAGCTGGGTGCCGAAATTGACAGCTTGCTGGCGGCCAACCTGGAGCATGTCTTCGCCCTTTACGTTGAACAGGCAGCAGAAATTTTCGACGTGAGCATGGAAAAGGCTGCTTTTGGTCTCCTTGCCCAGCAGCAGCACCGACACTTTTTTGCGGGCCGCGTGGATGGCGGCCTGCAAACCGGCCGGACCGGAACCTAAAATCACGACATCATAGTCTTTTCTATCAAGCATTAATAAGTCTCCTGAGATTAAAAAATGTCTGATCGTAAAAGTAATCATCGAAGGTCCAAATACAAGGATGGTCGGATCCTGGTTGTTAGCCTTTTTCCAATCATGTCAAGGTTGACCCCTATCCTCACCAATCGTCGATTGACATGCAGTCAGGAGTTCTTTATAACCGTTGAACCCTGAACCTTGATGAATTCGAAAAAAGTCGAATTCATCATGTGTTTGGTGTTTCGTGTTTGGAATTTGGTAAAACACTTCGCAGGTCATATCAAGATGTTATACCACTAACCACTAACCACTAAACACCAAATACTAAACACTCTCGTCAACAGGTCGTTTTCGACGTTTTACGAGAACATCAACCTTGAACCCCGAACCCTAACCCGGATAAACCGGAAATACGAAAATCGAAACTAGAAATACGAAACAAATCCGAAATTCCAAAATTAAAATGTCTCAAATAAAATTACCGTCGTGACAAAGTTGAATTCAATTTAAATCTTTGTAGATGATTGTATGTTAGTGCTTTACAAAGATGCAAACAAATGCTTGCACAATTTGCGCAAAACTGAGTTGGTAACTGTCTAAACCCTGAACTCCGAACCTTGAACCTTGAACCTATCCAACCGATCCAACCATCCAACACATGGAGGAACACATACATGCAACCCATAACTCCGATAAATTACAATATCCGGCTGGAACCGGATCTGGCAAATTTCAGCTTCAACGGCAAGTGTGAATTCAGATTTCAAGCTACCGAACCGGTTGCCGAGGTTTCATTGAATATACTGGAAATTGCGGTTTGGGGCTGCCGGGTGCGACAGTCCGATCAGTGGGTCAACTGCGCATTCAAAGTCGACCCGGCAAAGGAGGAAATCCTCGTTTATCTGCCCGAACGCCTATCCGGCAATATCGATCTTGCTATCGATTACCAGGGATCGATAAACGATAAAATGGCCGGATTTTACCGCAGCCAATTTACCTATCGGGAGCAACACCGACATATCGCCGTCACCCAGTTCGAAGAAAGTGACGCCCGGCGAGCTTTTCCCTGTATCGACCATCCGGCCGGCAAGGCCACCTTTGAAATCACCATGGACATAGACCCAAACCTGGTGGCAATTTCCAACCAGGCGATCCAAAAAGAAGAAATGCTCGAAAATGGAAAAAGGCGGGTGTGCTTCGAGCGAACTCCAAAGATGTCGACCTATCTGGTTTTTTTCGGGGTCGGCGAGTTTGAAATTGCTATCGATAAGGAAGACAACCGGGTACGGACGGTCACGCTGCCGGGGACGAAACAGTTTGCAGAGTTCGGTATGGATTTCGGTCGCAAATCGCTGGCCTTTTGTGAGGCCTATTATGCCATCGACTACCCGCTTCCCAAGATGGACCTGATCGCCATTCCGGATTTTGCCTTCGGCGCTATGGAAAACTGGGGCGCCATTACGTTTCGCGAGAATCTGCTGCTTCATTATCCGGAAACTACCTCAAAATCAGGCGAGGAGAGAATCTGCGAAGTTATTGCCCACGAAATTGCCCATCAGTGGTTCGGCAACCTGGTCACCCCTTCCGATTGGAGGTACTTGTGGCTGAATGAAAGCTTTGCCACTTATTTCGGATTCGGGGTGGTGGATCACTATTATCCGCAGTGGGAGACCTGGCAGCAGTTTCTTTACAGCCAGACCGGCACAGCCATGGTGCGCGATGCCCTGCAGGAAACATTTGCAATTGAAATACCAGGCGGCGAGCACGTCGTTATCAATGCCAGTACGGCCCCGATCATTTATAACAAGGGCGGCAGTATTTTGATGCAGATCAAAGGCTACATCGGTGAAGATAATTTTCAAAATGGGCTGCGGCACTTTCTGAAGACCTATGAATACGGCTGCGCCGCCAGCCACAATCTGTGGGAAGCCTTTGAGACTGTTTCCCAATTGCCCATTAGCGCCGTGATGAAAAGCTGGATTGAGCAACCGGGATTTCCCGTTATCACGGTTGACCGCCGGGGCAATCAATTGGCAATCAATCAGCAACGATTCACCTACCTGCCGAATGATTCCGATCAAAAATGGCTAGTGCCGATTACCGTCAGTCTCTATTCCGACACAGGTGCGGCCGGACAAATATCCCTGCTCCTGGATCAAAAGGAACAGGTGATTGACGTTGATGAAGATATCGTGGCTTACAAGGTCAATGACCGGCAGACAGGATTTTATCGCGTCAAGTACCATGATCAGAAAAATGTACATGAACTTGGCCGACGTGTCCGGGAAAAATCGATGTTGCCCGAAGACCGCTGGGGCCTCCAAAATGATTTATATGCCCTGGTAAGATGCAATGCGGCGACCCTGGATGATTATCTGGATTGGCTCGGTTTCTATGACCGGGAAGACGCTTATTTGCCCCTGGCCAGCATTGCTGAGAATCTGTATTCGGCTTATCTGGTGCTGGATGAAGACAGCCGGCAAAAAATCAGGGCCCTGGCATTACCGAAGTTTGAAGAAATTTTGGCCACCATCGGCTATGAACCGCTGCCGGATGAGAAGCATCCGACCCCCATGCTGCGCGACCAAATTATCTGGGATGCGGTATTATATGGCTCGCAACCGGTCCTTGATTTTACGCGGGATCAATTTGCCGCGTTGCGCAAAGGCGATGCGATTCACCCCGACATCATGAAAAGCGTGATGCATGCCGGGGCCCTGGCCGGCGATGAGCAGGTGTTCGACTGGTTTGATCAGCGGTTGCGGGTTTCTCAAATCGAACACGAACGCCTGATTGTCCTGAGCGCCCTGGGCTGTTTCTCGGATGGCCGGTTAATTAAAAGAACCCAGCAATACGTATTGGACCGGGTGCCGGCCCGCAATAAATTCATGCCGGTGGTGGCCCTGTGCGCCAACCCCCATGCGGTTGAACTGATGTGGGACTGGTATGTCTCCAATTTGGAGCAGATCGAGCAGTTCCACCCGATGCTCTACGAACGGGTGGTGGCGGCCATTATCCCGACCGCCGGAATCCAACGGTCTGATGAGGTAATCGCTTTTTTCGATGACTACCGGGCCCGCAAAGACAAGGCCAAAGATGTCATCAACCTGTCGCTGGAACGGCTGGAGATTAACCTGAGAATGCGAAGCAGAGACTAAACATGATCTGTGTCAACCGGCTACGATGGAACCCTATCGATTTACATAAATTTTCAATCGCACTTTCGAGGTGAAATGAAGATGGGGTGTTTAAACCTATAAAATAAAGTATTCACCCCATTAACAATCAACTTTTTTTATATTAAAGCACCGGTGATCACCTCATTTTTTTTCATACCGGCTTGACAAGAACCTCGCATTTTTCTATAAGGCCGTTAATTAAGAACGATTCCTAATTAGATGTCACGACGGAACAATCCGAACTTCTAATTGATCATATATAGCTGGTATTTGTTGACTATCATTTTATGTTGAATTCTCTATAGAGCATATCTTTACTGTTCTGTTTTCAGGAGATCGTTTCTGATATGAATCGGCGCACCTTTCTTAAAATTGCCGGTATGGGCAGCATCTCTTTCGCAGTTGGCTGCAATCCTCCCCCCAAAACTCTATTTTCCCAAGTTCAAGCGCCTGACGATATGGTGGTCGGTAAAGCCACCTGGTACGCGTCAACCTGCCGCGAGTGTCCGGCGGGTTGCGGTATATTGGCTAAGAACAGGGAAGCGCGTATTGTCAAAATAGAGGGCAATCCGCTGCACCCGATCAATCGGGGCAAGCTTTGTATCCGCGGACAAGCTGCTTTGCAGGGGATGTACAATCCGGACCGCCTTAAAACAGCCATGCTGAAAAAAAACGGCCAATGGCAACCCATTTCATTTTCGGAGGCTACATCCATCATAAAAGCGAAGGCCGCCGAGGCCGCGCAAAAAGGAGACGGCCGGGTGCGCATGCTGACGGAAACCGTCGGCAACAGCCTGATGAAACTGTTCACCGCATCCTTGCAAAATTTAAAATCGCCGCCGCCGCTGGTATTTGAACCCTTCGCCTACGAATCCCTCAAGACCGCCAACGATAAAGTATTCGGCGTTGACGGATTGGCATCCTATCACATGGAACAGGCCGATATTCTGGTATCATTTGGGGCGGATTTTCTTGAAACCTGGCTGTCGCCGGTTGAATATGCATGGAAATTCAAGGCCATGCATGAACTCAAGGACGGAAATAAAAATCTATTTTTCCAGGTCAGCCCCGCTCAGGGCTTAACCGGCGCCAATGCCGATCACTGGCTGGCCTGCAATCCCGGCAGCGAGTCGGTTATCGCCCTCGGCCTGGTCAGACAGGCCCTGGATATTGGCAAAGGCAAATCCCTGCCCAAGTCATTTCGCAAATATTTGAATGAAGCCACCGCTGCCTATTCCCAGGACATGGTTTTGAAACAGTCCGGCATTGCGCTGGAACTATATGAAAAATTGATTATTCAGCTGATGGGCGCCAGTCAGCCACTGGTGCTGGGAACCGGCGCGGGAGCATCCGGACCGAACGGTTTGCAGGCCAACCTGGCCGTGAACCTGCTCAATCTGCTGCTCGATCCGAATCTCAAATTGATCGATTTGACCAACCGCCATCGGGTCGAACAGGCTGCCCGGCGATCCGACATCAACCATTTTTTTGACTCACTGTCAAATGACAGCGTCGAATTGCTGCTGCTCAATAACGTAAACCCGGTATTCACGCTGCCGCCCGACAGCCGGGTGCAGCAAGCCTTGGAGACCGATGATCTTTTCGTCGTGTCTTTTAACAATGTTATGGATGAAACCGCCCAGGCGGCCGACCTGGTTCTGCCGGTTCAAATGGCCCTTGAAACCTGGGATGAGTACAGCGGCAAACAGCTCCTGGTGTCGACCATGCAGCCGGCCATGGGCAAAATGACTCAGGCGCCCAGCCTGGGGGATGTCATGCTGCAGACCGGTTTCGCAGGCAAAAAACCGCCGGCCGGCAGCTACAAGGACTACCTTATCGCCGACCTGGCCCGGCAGCGGGGCATCGACAGTGAGATTCAATGGGTTGGAACCCTTCAGCAGGGCGGGAATTTCGGTTTGACCGTCAAACCCGCCAACAATCGCAAACCTCCGCAGTCAAAAGACATGGCGGACATACTATCGCAAAAACCCGAACGCCCGCAGTCCGATCTGGCTTTTGCGGCCGTACCGTCGATCCGTTATTTCGACGGACGGGGCGCCAACAAGCCCTGGCTGAGCGAGATTCCGGACCCCTTGTCGCGCGTCGCCTGGCAGACACCCGTGTATCTAAACCCCGCAACGGCCGACACCAACCGGATCAAGGACGGAGATATCGTCGAACTTCAGACCGCAATTGGCAAGGTTGAGGCCCCGGTGTACGTCAGCGAACTGATCGCCCCGGGGCTGGCTGCCATGAACATCGGGCAGGGACACACGGCATACGGCAGATATGCCAGCAATGTCGGCGTAAACCCGACGGCCCTGCTCTCGGCCAAAACCAATCCGGATTCCGGGGGCGCCAGCCTGAATATCGCGGAACTGACCATCAAAAAAACCGGGCGGTCCATGCAACTGGCCAGCACGTCCGGCAGCCGTGTCCAGCATGGCCGTACGTTTGCCCTTTCGGTCAGACTGAAAGATCTGCAGCAGCCGGCAAAACCTAAAAAAACCGATCTGACCATGGGACATTTCCCGCTGACGCTGCCGTTGCCCGAAGGCTACGATCCAAAACGCGATTTTTATCCCCCTCACGGCCATGAGGGCTACCGCTGGGGCATGGTGGTCGATCTGGACAAATGCATCGGCTGCGGGGCCTGCGCGGGAGCTTGCTACGCCGAGAACAACATCGGCATCGTCGGTGTCGAACGGGTGATCGAGGGACGTGAAATGGGCTGGTTGAGCGTCGAGCGGTATCACGACGAAGACAACATGGAAAAAGTCACCTTTTTGCCCATGATGTGTCAGCACTGCGACAATGCGCCTTGCGAATCGGTGTGCCCGGTCTACGCACCCCATCATTCCAAGGAGGGGTTGAACAACCAAATTTACAATCGTTGCATCGGAACCCGCTTCTGTGTCCAGAACTGCCCTTACAAGGTACGCCGTTTCAACTGGTACGAATGGAAGTGGCCCGAGCCCATGAACCTGCAGCTGAACCCGGATGTGACCGTGCGCAGCAAAGGCGTCATGGAAAAATGCTCGTTTTGCATCCAGCGCATTAAAGTCGCCCACAACAGCGCTAAAAACGAAAAACGGACGATCCGCGACGGTGAAGTCACACCGGCCTGCGTGCAGACCTGTCCCACGAATGCCCTGGTGTTTGGCAGCTTGATGGACAAGAACAGCCGGGTGCGCAAGCTCGTGGATGATCGCCGCGCCTATCAGGCCATCGGGTATGTCAATACCAAGCCGGCGGTGATTTATTTGAAGAAGGTTGTCCGGGAGGTTTAGATAATTCGGTTGAGCCGGTGGGCCGGTGTGCCGGTCAAAAACGATGGTTCGTTATTGGTTATTTGTTATTAGTTAATCGTTTTAGATAGATTCCAGCCAGTTAACCGGAAATCGGCCTGCACCATTCAACGGGCAAACAGGCTAACGGATTAACGGGAAAACCGGCCAACGGACTAACGGGAAAACGGAAGAAACCATGTCGCAGCTAACTTTCGCAAAAATTGATCAAACGGTTCTAAACACGCTGACCCCGCCCAAACGGTATTACTGGGGCATTGTCTTCCTGCTGTTTCTCGGGATCATGATCGGGGCTGCCTGCTGGGCTTACCAGATCTTTGTCGGCATCGGGGTGGCCGGCCAGAACAACCCGGTGGCATGGGGGACCTACCTAATTAATTTCGTCTTTTGGGTCGGTATCGCCCACTCCGGAACGTTGATATCCGCCATTTTACATCTGTTCCGAGCCGGCTGGCGCAATCCCATCGCCCGGGCAGCTGAAACCATGACGGTGTTTGCAGTGTGTGTTGCGGGGCTGTTTCCGTTCATTCACCTGGGGCGCGCCTGGCAGGTATACTACATGATCCCATTGCCCAACCAGCGCTTGCTGTGGCCCAATTTTCTGTCACCGCTGATGTTTGACGTGATTGCCATCAGCACCTATCTGACGGTCAGTTCGCTATTCTGGTACACGGGCATGCTGCCGGACCTGGCGGCGATCCGTGACCGATCGACCGGAACCCGCCAGAAAATTTTCAAGTTTCTTTCTTTCGGCTGGACCGGTGCCCACGAGCAATGGCGCCATTACACCCGCGGCTACCTGTTTTTCGCCGCTCTGGCCACCCCGCTGGTCATCTCGGTCCACAGTGTCGTCTCCTGGGATTTCGCCCTGGGTATCGTTCCGGGCTGGCACACGACCATCTTCGCCCCCTATTTTGTGGCCGGGGCCATCCATTCCGGCCTGGCCATGGTATTGACGCTGATGATACCCCTGCGCAAGCTGTTTAAATATGAGGACATCATCACCATCGAGGTATTGCAAAATGTCGCCAAAACCATCGTGCTTACCGGCTTAATCGTGGGCCTGGCGTACGGTACGGAATATTTCATCGCCTGGTACAGCCATAACACGATCGAAATGGAGCAGTTCCGTTGGCGGGCCTTGGGTGACTACCGCTGGGGCTTTTTCTTCATGGTCTTTTGCAACACGCTCATTCCGCTGTTGTTTCTGTTCAGAAAGGTGCGCACGACGATCGCATCGCTTTTTATCATTTCACTGATCGTCAATTTCGGTATGTGGTGGGAGCGGTTTATTATCATCATCGGCGGCGTGGCCCATGGATTTGCACCTCACGCCTGGGGACTGTATGCCCCGACCATGATCGAATACGGCATCATGCTGGGTGCATTTTGTGTTTTTTTCTTTTTATTCGTATTATTTGTCAAACATTTGCCATCGGTATCCATGACTGAAATGAAGGAAACCGTTGCGGAGGAAGCCGGCCATGCCGACTAAACGACACATCATGGGGCTCTTTAAAAGTGAGGACAAGGTGGTGTCAGCCATCAACGCGCTGAAGGAATCGAGCTTCCAGTTCGTTCGGGTCAATACACCCATCCCCAGCCACAAAATTATGGACGCCCTGCAATTGAAAAATAGCTGGGTGGGCTGGTTCACCCTGTGCGGCGGAATATTGGGATTTATCGGCGGCTTTGCGCTTGCCATTTTTACGGCCACGCGCTGGGATATGATCGTCAGCGGCAAACCGATTGTCGCCATCGTGCCTTTCATCGTGGTCGGTTTTGAAGCAACGATTCTCGGGTCGGTGTTCGGCAACGTACTGGGTCTTCTCACCCAGACCCGGCTGCCCAGTTTTCGCTGGTTCAAATATTATGATCCACGTTGTTCGGGGGAGCATTTTGGTGTGCTGGCCGCCTGCGAAGCGATGCAGGAAGACGGCTTGAAGGAGTTTTTTCAACAACAGGGGGCCGAAGTCAAAGTTTTTAGCGAAGCGTCCGAGACCAGTTTCCGGCCCGCAGAGAGGGGCTGATTGTGAGTAGCCCCGGATGGGGGCTGCAGTTAAAACTAAGGAGTACTGGAGTATTGGAGTCGTGGAGTATTGGGAAAAAGATTTCCAGAGATCTTCGGGTGGCCGAAATGATTGACTGATGCCGGCCTGAATGACGTTCAACACGCCAATACTCGAATACTCCGGCATTACGTTATAGGAAAGTCCGCAGCTATGAGCGAAAATGACACAGAGACCATTGAAATCAATAAATCAAAAGCACCCTTGGTATTTTTAAGCATAGTCGCCGTCGGCATTGCGACCTTTATCTTCGGGCTGACCAGCCAGCACCCGGAAAGGGCTTGGCAAGCATATTTGATTAATTTTCTCCTGTGGTCGGCCATCGCCCAGGGCGCGGTGCTGTTTTCGGCCGTCATGCACATGACCAATGCCCGCTGGAGCGGCCCGCTCTCGAGCCTGTCGGAATCTTTTACGGCGTTTTTCCCGATTTCCTATATTCTGTTTCTGATTTTGTTCCTGGGCCGGGCCCACATTTTCCCATGGCTGCACGAGGATCTGCACGGTAAAGAGGTCTGGCTTAATATTCCTTTTTTGTTTACCCGTGACTGCATTGGTCTGCTGATCCTCTATATTATTGGTTTCGGGTACTGTTTTAATGCCCTGCAGCTCAAACTCGATCCCAAACGACCCGGGGGCCGCCTGCGCCGATCCATATTTGAAGCCTGGCAGCGCAAGCCCCGCAACCCGGAAGAAATCAAGCGGCGCATGACCATCTGGGGCGGATTTTATATCCTGGCCTTTGCGGTGGTTCTGTGCCTGATCGGCTTCGACCTGGTCATGAGCATGGATCCCCATTGGATTTCAACCCTGTTCGGCGCCTACCATTTCGTCAAAGCGTTTTTCATCGGACTGGGGGCACTGATTATTTTAGCCGCCCTGATACGAATCCGGCACGGTGAAGCCTGCCAGATTAAATCCAGCCATTTTCATGATGTCGGCAAACTGTTTTTTGGCTTCTGCCTGCTGTGGGCGGATTTTTTCTACGTCCAGCTGATGGTTATCTACTACGGCAATATCCCCGAGGAGACCCATTACGTGATTGTGCGCACCATGCTGGCTCCCTGGAATAAACTGGCCTGGACGGTATTCATCGTTTGTTTTGTCGGACCTTTTTTCATCCTATTGAATCAGCGGATCAAAACCAGGCCGATGTTCATGCTGATACTCTGCTCGATCGTCATTATCGGGATGTGGCTGGAACATCTTTTGTTGTTGGGTCCGGCTTTGAGCCATGAGACCCAATCGATACCCCTGAGCCTGTCCGATGGGCTGATTTCGCTGGGATTTTTTGGATTGATGGCCGTTGCCATCGGATATTTTATGAAAGTGTTTCCTGAAGCACTGCCGGCCGGAAAAAGTAATCGATCTTAAATTTTAAGCTGCTTTTTGACAAGGGATAGAACGTTGAGAAATAACACGATAATGGTTCTTCTGACACTGATCACCATACTGGCTTCAGCAGCCTTCATTTATGTTTTTTGGGGATGGCCGGGGCGCGGACTGGGACCGGAACAGCCGATCCCCTTCAGTCATAATGTGCACAGCGGGGTCAAGCAGATCCAGTGCCAGTACTGCCACCCCTACGTGGCCTATTCGAATTTCCCGGGCATCCCGCCGGTCGAAAAATGTCTGCACTGCCATAATTATATCATCAAGAACCATCCCTGGATTCAGAAGGAGCATGAGTATTTCAACACCCGGACCTCAACTCCCTGGGTCAAGGTGAACTATGTTGCCGAGCACGTGCTCTTCAATCATCAACGTCACATCAACGGCAAAATTGCCTGCCGGGAGTGCCACGGACTGGTTGAAAACCAGCATCGATTACCCTACAAGGAGTGGCGCATGGGAATGTGTCTGGAATGCCACAACCAGCGAGGCGCCAACATCGATTGCTGGTTGGCGTGCCACAGTTAGCTGACAGTTATTAGTTATCCGTTATTTGTTATTCGATAATTTGCAGTTATAATCTTTTCCCTAATAACTGATAACAATTAACCAATAACTACGCGAAGCGTTAAAGGAGTTTTCATTTTGTCTGAAGAAGCAATTGAAAATGTATCGACCGGAAACCCAACGGCCAAAGCGTATACCCTGACGTCGGCCATTTGGTTTGCAGCCGCGACATCCTTCGGGATGATCGGTGCGGGGTATCTGATCGCCCCGGACTTTTTGGCAAATATCGAATACATCCATTTCGGACGCGTGCGGCCGATGCATATCAATGCCGTGCTGTTTGGATTCGTGACGCCGGGTCTGTTGGCCGTCGCCTTTCACTATTTCCCGAAACTGCTGCACACCGAACTCTACAGCCACAAATTGGGTGTTATCAGCGCGATTTTCTGGAATATCATGGTCGCCGCCGGCGTTATCAGCATCTCTCTGGGATATACCCAGGGTCGGGAATATGCCGAATTGCCGTGGATCGTGGACATCATGGTCGTCATCTGCTTCGTTATGGTTGTTGTCAATATTCTGATGACCATTCGACAGCGGAAAGAGTCCATATTGTTTGTATCCATCTGGTACACCACCGCGGCCGTGGTGCTGACCTCCATCACCTATTGTTTGGGAAATGTCATCTGGAAACCGGACACCGGGGCCCTGGTGGGTATTCCGGACGCAATCCTGCTGTGGTTTTATGGTCACAATATCTTCGGCCTGCTGCTGTCGCCCATGGGACTGGCTGTAGCCTACTATGTCCTGCCGATTGCCACCCGCAGTCCGCTGTACAGCCACACCCTGTCGCTGCTGGGATTCTGGTCGCTGATCATCGTCTACACCCACATCGGCACCCACCACTTGCTGCAGGTGCCGGTGCCGACCTGGCTCAAAACCATCTCCATCGTGGACAGTGTTGCCATGGTCATACCGGTGATGATTGTTCTGATCAACCTCTGGTACACCGTCAAAGGCAAGCTGGGCGACATCCATGCCGACATCGGGGCCAAGTTTGTTTTCACCGGCACGATTATGTACTTTTTTGTCAATATCCAGGGCTCGATGATGGCACTGCCCCATGTGCAGCGCATCACCCATTTCAACAACTGGGTCGTCGGTCACGCCCACATCGGGGTCCTAGGCTTTGCCGGGGTGACGGCATTGGGCGGCCTGTACTTTATTCTGCCGAGGATCACCGGCAAACCGCTGTACAGCAGATTTCTGGCCGATGTGCAATACTGGCTGGTACTGATCGGCATTACCGGGTTTGCCATTGTGCTGACAACGGTGGGATTGATTCAGGGCAACGCCTGGTACAACGGTGAAACCTTGTATCGCACGCTGCCGGAAATTCAGCCCTACTATGTTTTGAGGGCCTCACTTGGATCCTTTATCATGATCGGAGCCTACCTCGGCTTATACAACATCATCCGATCTTTGTATTTCAATCGTGGAGCATCAACATGAGAATGACCCCAACTGTTATCCTGGTCGGAATTCTGGCCCTGTTAGCTGCAATTACACTGACGGTGGTGTACTTTCCGTACGTCAACCATGATACCACCCCTTCGGAAATTTTTCGTCCGCGGACGGCTGAAGAGGAAGCCGGCCGCAAGATATACCTTGAAAACGGATGCGTATACTGCCACAGCCAGTCAATTCGCAGCATCGATTGGGGCCACGGTGCGGACCGCATCGCTCAATCCGGTGACTATGTGGCCGACGAACCGATTGCACTGGGATCGCAGCGCACCGGCGTGGATTTGTCCCAGGAAGGCGGTGAACATCCCGATGATTGGCACATCGCCCACTTTATCAATCCGCGGTATACGCGCCCCAGCTCCATTATGCCGCCGTTCGAGTGGCTCGGTATGGAGCGAATTAAATTACTGACCCGCTATATGCAAAGCCTGGGCTACAAGAATGCGGATCGACGCATGGAGCGCCAGATCTATTGGAAAGCCGAATCCATCAAAGCCTATGAAGCGGGTCCCGATGCCAACACCAAATGGCTGTCGGATATCGTTCCTGAAGGATGGCGTATAATTCCGAATCCGTATCCGACAACCAAGGCCAGCCTTCAGCGCGGTCAAAAAGTTTACCAGAACTTTTGCATCGGCTGCCACGGTCCGATCGGTGACGGCATGGGACCGGCGCAGCCCTGGATTTACCCGCCGCCGCTGAATTTCACCATCCTGAAAGGCAGAGAGATTTCAGGCGGCATCATCTACTATCAGTTGATGAACGGGATCACCGGTACGGCCATGCCGTACTTCAAACGCGATTTGGAATCACAAAAGCTTTGGGAAGTCGGCGATTATGTTGCCGTCTACTTCATCAATCAAAGTGACGCCAACACCGAACCCCGCGGAATCGATTCGGCGTGGGAACCCTAAGCGGGTTGCGCGTCGCGGGTTGCGGGTTGCGTGTTGACCCCCCCCGCGGCATCGAACACTCGTAACCCGAAACTCGTAACTCGCAACGGTTTTTATTATGTATTTCCCTTACTATATAGCCTACATGCTGGCCGGTTTTGTGATCAGCATCCTGGTTTTTTTCTGGGCCCTGAACTGCGGCCAGTTTAAAGACCAGCAGCGGGCGCGCTTTATTCCGCTTGAAAATGATCCGAACCCGGGCACGGTAAAAGCATCGCGATTTGCACGCATCCAGACCATCGCCCTGTTTTCACTGGTCGGTCTTTGTTTGTCATGCTCGGTTGCGGTCATCACGTTTGCGTTGTTCAAGGCCATGAAATAGCTTGGGCAGACAGAGCCGGCCGTGCCGGCCGGAATTCGTCCGCAAATTCGGCGATTATTTGCTCCGGTAAATTTGGAAGGTAATTACCCATGAGATATTTTGAAGTTCTCGGCATACAGCACTTTTTCATGTACCTGTTTCCGGCGATTGCCTCGATCGCACTGTTTATAATTGGGTTGGGGTTCTATCACATTTATCGCAAGGATTCGGCTGAGCGTGAAAACCGCATTATCGAGCGTTTTGCGGGCGGCATCGAAGGGCGCAATGCCCCGTTTCCAATCATTGTCTACCTGGTTATTATCGGAACGATTGTCTGGGTGTTAGCCTATATACTGTTAATTGGCGGCTTAAAGGTAAAAATCTAATGGAAGAGCACGCGCACGAAGCTTCTGCAGTCAAAACATGGTTTCTTGTCCTGCTGATGGTGGGCTGGGTTGCATTTAAAGGGTGGCTGGCCTTCACGGTCATTGGGGACCTTGGCCAACCCGATTGGGACTATCGCCCGATTCTGGACGTACCCGGCGAGTCGGCCTATGCCATTTCCAATCCCTATCACTCCCTACCGTATGCCCAACACGTAAAGGGTGAATTGGGCCAGGAAAAAAATCCGTTGCATTTGTATGTAATTCCGTTTCAAGGTGTCGAATAAATGAAAAAAATAATTGGCTTTATCATCGTGGTGGCAATCGTCCTGTATGGGGCGTATGAAGCTTTGATCTATTATGACAACAACTTCCGCTACGGCCGTATGCGCGAAACCCCGGCCGTCAGACCGCATGAAGAACCGTTGTTTGACATGGAAACAGGCATCGTTCCGGTCTCCGCCGGCGAGGCGATCTACCGTGCGACGCCGGGTGCCCAGCTGAAGTCCCCCTTGTCTGCGGGCGAGCAGTCGGTTATCTCCAGGGGTAAAGCCGTCTACCTGACGTATTGTGCCCAATGCCACGGCTACGAATACGACGGCGCCGGCACCGTTGGTCAGAGTTTCAACCCGCTGCCCACCGACCTGCGCAGTCCCGAAGTCCAGTCTAAACCCGACGGCGAATTATTCAAATCCGTCAGTTACGGCGTCCCCGGCGGACGGCAACCGCCCCTGCAAACTACTATCACGGCCGAAGATCGTTGGCATGTTGTCGCTTTTGTAAAATCACTTGGTACTCGCTAAACACCCACCGAATGCTTCCGGCGCTTGCGACCTTTGCGGTCTTCCCCTGAGTGCCGGCAAATTCGAAGCCACTTACTCCGGGCAAACCTACCGCTTTTGTTGCCAAGGCTGCCGCCAGGTTTTCAGCATCCTGATTGAAGCAACCGACTCAGGTGATCCGGCAAAATTTCGCGAGACGGAGCTATTCAAGCAATGCCTGGAACAAGGCATTATTCCGAGCACGGCAGCCGACTTGGCTCTAAAGAATGCCGGGCGCGAATCAGATCTGCCATCAGCCGATGATCATGCAACGTCGGGGGACGTTGATCTCCGGCCGCCCCCGTCCGACAGTGTTTTGGACCTCACGCTACAGGTCAGCAACATGTGGTGCCCGGCCTGCGCCTGGTTAATTGATGAAAGTCTAAAGAAATCCTCCGGAATTATTGATTCAGCCTGTAATTTTTCAACCGATCGGCTTCAGGTGAACTACAACCCCGTCAAAACTTCACCGGACCGCATTATTGATTCGGTTAAAAAACTCGGCTACCGGGCGGCAGAGCCCGATGAATCCCGCAGTATTATCGAAAGGCGCCGGGAATTTATTCGTTTCGCCATCTCAGCCTTTCTGACGATGAACATCATGATGCTGTCCTGGGCGCTGTATTCCGGCTTTTTTACCGAATTCAGCCAGGACACCATTAATAAACTGTCCTGGCCGGCTTTTGTCATGGCCACAATGGTGGTGGTTTACGGCGGTTTCGAACTGGTCAAAAAAGCCTGGGCCGGCCTGACCAACGCGGCCTTTAGCATGGAAACCCTGATCGTGATGGGGTCAATGAGTGCCTATGTGTACAGCACGGTTAATTTGTTTGCCGGCAGCATTCATATTTACTACGACACCGCCGCCATGTTGATCACCCTCGTCCTTTTAGGCAAAACCCTGGAGCGCCGCGCCAAGGGTAAAGTCCTGGAAGGGCTGGAGAATTTTTTCTCTCTAAAGCCATCCAAAGTTCGAATTTGCACGGCAGAATATCCGGCAGGCCGCTATGTCAGCGCCGACCACCTCTCGGAAAATGACATATTCCGGGTCGTTGAAAACGAAATTGTTCCCGCCGACGGACGTGTAATTGAAGGCCGGGGCACGGTGGATGAATCGTCTTTAACCGGGGAACCGCTGCCAATTCGAAAAAAGCCGGGTGATGCCCTGCGCAGCGGCACAGTCGTTATCAAGGGATCGTTGAAAGTCAGCGCTCAAAGAGTGGGTGACGGTTCGACACTGGGCCAGATGATCACCATCATCGAAAAAACCCTGATGACCAAAACCCCTCTGGAAGGCAAAACGGATACCTTATTGCAATGGTTCGTGCCGATTATCATAGCAATGGCGGCCGGCACGGCGGTGGTCTGCCTATTGACGGGAATCCCGGTGGAGGAGGCCGTTCTGCGGGCCGTCACAGTCCTGGTGATATCCTGCCCGTGTGCCCTGGGCATCGCCATACCGCTGGCCCGGGTGGCCGGGATTTTAATTGCCGGTAAAAAAGGGCTGCTGGTAAGGGACTTTAAAGCCTTCGAACAGGCAGATAGGGTCACCGCTTTTGTATTTGACAAAACCGGCACTATCACCACCGGCAAGTGGAAGTTGTTGGATACCGTTTGTGAAGGATCTCTTGCGCCGGAACAGGCCCTGGCACTCGCCGCCGGTCTGGAAAAGGAGTCAGACCATTTCATCGCGGCTGAAATACTCGACCAGGCCCGGGCGAGAAATATCCAACCGCCGTCGTTGGCCAACATCCGGCCTGATGAAAAAGGAATCCAGGGCGAATTCAACGGCCAAATCTTAAAAATCGGCTCGGCCGAATATCTGAGTACCGAGTTACTGGCAAGTCATGGCCTCGGGGCGGTACCGGAATCGGGCGGGCCAGCCGATCATTCTTACGTGTATCTGGGAATTGACAACCGGCTGGCGGCGATATTTATTTTCGGTGATACGTTGCGCCCGGACGCGCGGGCGATGATCCAGCAATTGAAAGACCGGAATTTGCACCTTGCCATGATATCCGGTGATGGTGAGCGGACTACCAGAACCATCGCCGATCGGGTCGGAATTCAGCAAGCCTTGGGTGGCCGGCTGCCCGCTGATAAATCCGGCTTTGTTGTGGCGTTGCAGGAAAAAGGATATCAGGTGGCCATGGTGGGCGACGGCATCAATGATGCGCCGGCGCTGGTTCAGGCCGACCTTTCCATTGCCGTTCATTCCGGCGGCCAACTGAGCAAGGAAGCCGCCGACATCACCTTGATGCGCGGTGAGCCGTCTCAACTGCTCGAATTTTTAGATTTTGCCAAACAGGTCAATAAAAAAATCTACCAGAACCTGGCATTTACCTTCCTCTACAATGTCATCAGCATTCCCATTGCCATGAGCGGCCTGCTCAATCCTCTGGTAGCGGTAACGGCCATGCTCCTGTCCAGTTTAAGTGTCACCGGCAACACTCTGATGCTGGTGCGGAGGAATACCTGAACTCACTACCTTACGATAAAAAACCATCGATTGGCAACAAGGCATCCACAGCTCAATGAACTAAGATACCAAGCATCAAAAACCAAATTTCAAATAAATCTCAATTCTCCAAATTCAAAATCTCAAACAGATTATCAATATTATCTTTGCTTTTACGATTACAACGTGGCCGGCAGAAGATGATTCATAACGCCGGGAATCAATCGGCTGTGAATGTTTCGGTCATTGAATATTGTAATTTGAGATTTGTTTCTGATTTGGTGCTTGGGATTTGGGATTTTATTATAATGCGCATTAACTATGGCGCAAATTGCGATGATTGCGGCTCACTATTGCGGGTTGAGGAGCTGTATCTGTAAAAGGGACGGTCGATTTAATTGGGTTCAGCGGTTCGGATGTTATGCGGTGTGACACGAATGATGGATCCACCTGATTCAAAACCATGCCTTCAGCAGTAATCTGAAGGTAATGGGCCGGAGCCTCGGTCCAGGCGCCGGTGTTGATGTAGCGGATGCCGTTTAAGCGAATATCCTCCGGGTAGTGGGTATGGCCGCAGGTGACCGCTTCAAAACCGTTTTCCGCGGCGCATTTGACGGCATTCGTAGCGATATTGTTGCGCAGCACCCGGTAAAAAGATCTCCATTTTTTAGCATATTCCGCCACGTGCACCGGCCGCGCACCCATTTTGACCCGCAACTTGTGCATCAACCGAAAGGCTCTGATAAACAGGCGGCTGCGGGGCATAATTTCATCAAAGTCATCTCCGTGGGTAATCAGCAGTCGTTTGTCAATTCGATGGGAAGATTTAAAAATGACCTGACCGAAACTTTGTGGCATATAACCATTGTCATGATTACCGCGCACCCAGACCACCTTCTGGCGGTATGATATTTTTTCAATCATATCCAGGGCTCTTTGGTCTGACTGCTCCATTTTCGCATAGGGTGAATCAATGATATCACCGTTCATGATGAGTTCATGTTCGGCGGGAAAACTTTCTAAAAAGCGTTCGAAGATGCCGAATTGGAAATAGCGGGAACCGATGTGCAGGTCACTGATAATAATCGCGTTCATTTATTGTAAGCTCGAATAGAATTGACCATAGAAATTGTTAATCTGAGTGACGCCTCGAAATAAATTATAATTATAACACATATCGATCCATTGTCGAGGTTGCCAGTCCGAGTTTGATTGACCTCTACTAATCCGGGCTAGGGTATGGCCCCAGGAATATGCCTGCCGGAATACACTCAACTGTGCAACATCGTGTCGCTCCCCAACGGTTTAGCCAACCCACCGACGCTGGATTTTTAGACCTGCACAAAAAATCACGCAAATCGGCATAAATTGCCCGCTTAGGTTAAACGACTGGTTGGGCGTGTTCACTGATGTTGTAGAATATTAATTAGCTTTCCGAACGGATCTCGGACATAAAACCGGCGAACACCCCAAGGCTCGTTTGCAGGGCCGTATTCGATTGGTATCTTTGCTTTCGCTACTCGCTTTAGTGCCTCATCAATATCACTGACCTCAATTGAAATATCGGGCACCACCGTGCCGGAGCCTCCCTCCGAAGCGACACTCAATTGGACGGTCATCTTCATTTCCGAACCATAGGTTTGAACCCAGCCAAGGTCCATTAGTTTTTCAAGGCCAAGAATGCCACCATAGAAGGCCTTGGCTTTCTCTACATCCGGGCTTGCGATGTTTGTCACGATGCGTTTAATCTTCACGTTATGTCCTTTTGTACTGCAACGCCGCTAATCAGCCGCGCGGCTTTTTGCGTCGGCTGCATTAGCTTTGTTATACGCCGGCCTTGTCGATGGGCTGATAAAAGTGCATAAATGCGCCACATGGGCAAGATTCAAACTTTGTCAGTTCATATTTACCTGGAATAGCGCCATCAGAGAATAAGCGTTTGCCACGACCAACGACAACGGGGAATGTCCACAGCCGAAGCTCATCGATTAGTCCATTTGATAGAAGGGATTGTATCAGTTGCCAACTACCGTGGACCTGTAAAAGTGGGCCAGACTCCTTTTTTAGGTTAGATATTTCAGTTGCGATATCCCTGCTGATTTTTACTGAGTTTTGCCACTTAAGTTCATCAGGGCGGGACGTTACAACGTATTTTTTTGCGCTATTCAGCTTTTGCGCTACTGGATCGTCCGGCTCAGCACTTGTAAAGTATGGGGCGAAGATGTCATAGGTCTTTTTTCCAAGCAGAAGATCATAGGGCTCTGCCATAGCTTCGCGGCCAACCTGTTCCATCACTTCTTCCCAGCATTCCTGAGCCCATCCCCCTTGGTTAAATCCACCTGAGAGATCCTCTTCTGGGACACCGGGAGCTTGCATTACTCCATCAAGTGTTTGGAACGTCAAAATAGCTAGTTTTCTCATGATTATTCCTCCTGAACGAAAATAAGATGACGCGCTAGTGGTGCCGTATAACGCCGCCGGTCACCTGCGCCATAAACTCCCAGAAACTATCAAAAAAACCTGAACCTTTCATGAACCATCACCTTTCCTAAACGTCTAGGCTTTTGGCGTCAGGTGCACTGGCTTGTTCTGCCTTAACGATCTGAACTACGTGTTCCGCTTGTTTGTAGTGAAGACCCAAATGAAAAGAAAACATACAGGCCCACTTGTGCGCGTCACAATTTCCGATGATAGGATGCGGTGCTGTCTTTGTCCCTCTGAGTCTCCCGAGGGTACTCACCATTCTCAAGTGCTCATTCACTGAGTCTCGAAACTCTCGTAGCTTTTCTTCGCCTGCAGATTGGGACGGCAAGAGATCCTTTTTGGGATCTACGGCCGCAGCACCGCTTAACGGCTCACCTCGAACCAGGTGTTGGATCGTGGCCGAGATACTCCTGTTTACTTTGGTGTCGTGTTCCAGAATCATGTAGAAGGACCACCTGCGCATGTCTTCATCAACTCCCCGCATCGGTGGAACCTTCACGGAACGGCGGCCTGCTTCAGGACTCAACCCGTCTGCAAGCTTCATGTAGTCCTCAAGAATTCTTTTCGTCTTGTTCATTGCCCGATTGCGGCTTGTCACAGCGAACAGCGATCGCACAACGGTCTTGATGAGTAGATGGTTCATGTTGAGTATCCTGCGGGTCCGAGAAGTGCTAAACGAAACCGGTCTTTGAGGTAGGCACCGTCTTTGGGTGGGAGTACTAGAGGAAGTTTTTCTGCGCGAACCTTGATGTTAAAAAAAACCAGTTCGCCTTTACGCCGGATTTGCGGTATGGCTGAAAGAAGACCGTTTTCGTCGTTGATGGTGCTGCTATTGGGGATTCCGGCGGCGGCCGCAATTTCCGCGAGATCCACACTGCCGGAAGTATGCGTCAGCTGCATACCGGTCTCTCCGAAGCGCTCGTTGTCCAGCACCACGATGGCCAGATTTGACGGTTGCTGGATGGCAACAGTTGCAAGGGAGCCAAGTCCCATTAGCATTTCACCGTCCCCGGTGATCACCAAAACCCGCCGGGACGGCTGAGCCAGCGCCAATCCCAGCCCAACCGGTACAGCGCCGCCCATCGCACCCCATAGCGGAAAGTTCAATGGTCCGTCGCCGGCGGCCGTCACGTCCCAGGCTGAAGCACCGAGGCCGGCCACGACCAGCATATCGCCCCGCTGGTTAGGTAAAGTTTTAACAACTTCGCGGCGGGCAAGAGGGTATTTTTTAGCGCGATCGCTGTCCATGGCCTAATTCCCGAATGTCTTGGCTCCCAAGATGCGTTGCGATATCAAGACCGCCGTGGCCGCACAGCCCTCGAAGGCCATCCGGGCCGCAGCCTCGGCTGCGTCTCGAACATGTCGGCCGTCCTCTACCGGAAAAGTAATGACTCCGGCCAGGGTCAGAGTTTTTCGAGTATTTTGCCCCATGGGTATTTGCCAGGGGTTGAATTCACCCCATTGTCCCCGCATGGTTACCAGCATCAGCAACGGCATGCGGCAGACTCGCGGTAAGGACAACATGTTGATACAATTTCCAACGCCGCTGCTTTGCATCAGCAAGGCGCCCCGATCACCACCGAGCCAAGCGCCAGCCAGCAAAGCCACGCCTTCCTCCTCGGTCGTCAGCACCACGGTTTTCATCTTTTGATTGTTGTGACATATATTGATGAGTTGCGTGTGTCCGGCATCCGGCACATAGGCAACCTGGCGCACCTGATGGTCCATCAGAATTTGGAAAATATCCTCAGGCCATGTATCATATTCAGACACAATCATGCCCCTTTTCTTTCATAGCTATTGTTTCTTCCTTAAAGCACGCTAAATATCTGTCTGATCATTCACTGGCCATCGGCACCGCATAGGGGCCTTCCTCGATGTAGGCGATTGTTGTTTTCTGACCGGCGAATCGGGGATGATTCACAGCATAAATCACGGAGTTTTGAAGCATCGCCGCGGCCTTCTCCTGGTTCGTTTCAAATTCGGCATCCTCACCAATCACATCATAGCCGCTGGGTCCCGGAATGATGTCATAATGCTCTTTCGGGATTTGGGGTGAGCAGTAGATCAATCCGTCCATGCCGACTTTGCGGTAAGGCTTACCCCACATTTCAGGCTCCCACTGATCCTTGGTAAATATCCAATCAGGGTGTTCCAACACGTGGTTGTAACCGTCCGGACCCAGAATTTTAAAGAGGTGCAGAAAGGTTTTGTACTCCTGGGAACCGATGGGTTCCACGTCGATGTTGTTGGCCAGCATGACGATCATACCGTTTTCCCTGACAGCCGGCATGGCGTTGACCGCAGCTTTGACGGCCTGGCAGTGATTGCGCCCGACATAGCCGGCGTGGGTGATAACGACATCATACGGCTGCGCCACCGGTATCATCACGGATTTTTTCATGGCTTCGAAAGCTGCCTGGTGGGCTTCTTCCAGCGCCCCGGCGAAGACTCCGGTCATGCACAGGCGCTTGTCGAGGGTTACGTTGACCAGAAAATCGATTCCGACGGTCTGGGCGACCTCCAGGGCCTCCTCATGGCAGGGATTGCCGTCCAGGATCAGGTTGGTTGCTTTGGGATCTTCCAGAACCTGGACGCTGTGAAAAAACTGGATGGTCTTGGTGTTGACCAGGGCCGGGCAGACCGCTTTGCGGCCCCCGGATGCGCCGGCCATGAAATGGCTTTCAACGAGCCCCGTAATAATTTTTACATCCGATTCATAAAAGATTTTGTTCAGATGAACCTGGGTTCCCCTTTTGGTTTGAGCCGCCAGGACCATCGAATCGTCATTCTCACAATCATGATCCACGATCCGATAATTGTCCACCACCACCTGGCCATACATGTAAACCCGCTCTTCCAGCGTGCTGTGACGGTGCATTCCGTTGCCGATTACAATCACGATCTTGTCTCTTCTGACACCGGTTTTCTCGATAAGCCCCAGCAGAGGCAGCAGCAGACCGTTTTCCCCTTTATAGGGGGCCGGCCGCGTAATATCCGACACCGTGATGCAGACCGTCAGCTCGTCGGCCGGTTTCCTTTTGGCCTGAATGATTTCGGCGATGGTGGGCGAGCCGATCGGCCGGTTTAAGGCCTGAGCAATGGCCTCGCCGGAATCCACCACACAGGGCATGGACGGCATGGTCAATATTTCACAGTTTGCCGGCATATTTATATCCAGCATTTCCTCGCCGAAATCCACCTGAATGTTTTTCCAGTCCCGGGTATCCGCCGCCTCAATGATATCTGCAATTTCACTGTTCATAATCGTCCTCGCATAACGAATGGTATGGGGTTTTAGGTGTAAGGTATAGGGTATAAGGTGTAAGGTATAGGGTGTCGGGTGGAAGGCTTAAGGATAAATCTTAAATGGCCCTCCTTAGTCCTTTTGCCATAAACCTTATACCTTACACCCTACACCCTATACCTTAAGGTTTTTCTCACAAGTCGTATTAAACTGCAATCCGAAATCCGATATCCCAAATCCAAAATCCAAATTCGAGTCAATCCGGCAACGGCACGGGGTCCGGCACCTCGATTTGTCGCGGATCGGTCACGCCGGCATCTTTAAAGAAATGGTCGGCCTGGTACATGATGTGATTCAGTGCATCGTCCAGCTGCCGGCGATAAGACTCGCATTCATCACGCGAGGCATCGTCCGGCACCCGAATGTAATCGTCGGCAAAAAGGGCCACGATGCGGGCAAAAGGCTTGGGAATAATGGTTCGATCCCAGCTATTCAGCTGCCAGTAACGGTTCGCACTCCATATGACCGGAATAATCGGAAGTCCGGTTCTTTTGGCCAGATAGACGATTCCCAGTTTGGAAACAAATCGCGGTCCCCTGGGTGCATCTGCCACCAGACCGCCTTTGTGTCCATGTTGGACGAGGTTTTCCATCGCCCGATAGGCCTGCCGCCCCCCCCGCGATGACGATCCCCTGGCCGTTATCCAGCCGAAACGTTTGGCAGCCTGGGCAGCCAACTCGCCGTCTTCACTGGCGCTGGCAATCGAAACCACGTTCCGGTTGCGGTACCAGTAAATGACGAAGAATAAACCCCGATGCCAGCTGGCGTAAAGAGGCCCTTTATCGGGTGTATGTGCTAAATATGTTTCTTCAATTTCACGACCGAATTCGGTGACGCGGCAGGTGCCCAACCACAAACTGGCAAGGATCTTGGCGGACCAGCCAAACGCCCAGAATGCGATACGCTTCCATAATTTCATAAATAGCTAGTTCCCTTATAATTCTGAAGCGGTTATCGGAACCATCGGAAGTTCAAATCCCCATGGTATCAATTTTGCATCTATAAAACTACAAGTCTGTAATGAGATACTATATACTCCGACAATACATTTGGCAATGCGCTGCGTTCGATCCGACCTCATACGATAACATATTGAAATAATATTGATATTACAGCAATCTCAAAATTTGCTCTTTGAAAATATCAACCACCCGCATGTCGTCTGATTCATTCCAGGAATTGAATTCAGATCCAGCTAACTTAAATGTGACATTAAAACCGTCATTTAAATGTCAAAAAGGCTATCATCTGTAATTCTTTTTTTTATAAGTCGGTGGTTGACCCGCAAGGTAAGATGATTACGATCTTGTTGTAATGTCGATTCAGGATCAGAAAAACCCGAACCGGTCTGAATCTATCAAGAATATTGATCACCCCTCCGGAAATACTCGCCCGACAGCGGTTACAGCATTTCGTCCACCTGGTCTAGGCCTGAAGAATATGCGGTTCAACTGCGTCTTTCATAAAATAGCACTCTGAACGGTTCTCTCCTGAAAAGCGAGCCGCCGGAGAAAAATTAAACATCTTTTTCTATTGGAGGTAAAATGCCTGATAATTCAAAAACACTCCATCATCACCTGACTGAAATTAAGCAGGGGAACCGTTGCTTTGAAAATGCGTTTCAGGGCGTATCGCGCATGATCCTGGAAAGTACGATCGAAAAAGTGGTCGTCAACGGCAAGACAACTTATGATTTCAGCATTTTTCGTGAAGGGTCCAAGCATGTGATCGGCATGTATGATGAAATCAACAGCTTTGTTTCCTATGTAAAAGACGCCGCCGAAGGGGGATCGTCTAAAGAAATGGCCTTCGTACTGGTGGGCGAGCCGGGCAACGGTAAAACCTTTCTAGTTGAATTTCTGGCTGCGAAATACCGTGCTTTTTTGTCCATAGACGGCAATCGCAAATATACCTTCAAGTTCCTGCACCTGGATAAGGTCGGCGACTACGGCAAAATCAAAACCATCGAATCCCAAACCTATGAAGATCCGATGATACTGGCCATGAGCCTGTTTGAAAACCCGGATCAAAACCGGGAGTATCTTGCCAGTCAATTCGGTTTTTCAGACAATGAAATCAACAACCTTTATGAGAATTATCGCCCCCTGGGCGCCTGCAGCAGTTATATATTGAATGATATCCGCAACTATACGAACGGTGATATCTCTGAAATGCTCGATTTCATCGAGATTGTGCCCGTGCCGTTGACCGAAAGCCTGGGGACGGTCACCGGCAAATATCCGGCCAAGGATAAAATCACATCCTCTTCGGTTGATCTGCTCGGCGAGGAATCGATTCAGCGCTTGCTTCACATCACCGACACCAACAACCCCTATCGATTCGATTTGCGTCGCGGGGCCCTGGCCCGCGTGGCCGGCGGCGGAATTCATTTCAGTGACGAAATTTATAAGAACAAAAAAGATCTGGTCCAGGTCTATCTGGGTGTCATCCAGAATCGCAGTATAGAAATTGACGGCTATAAATGGCCGATCGATTCGCTGATTGTTGCCACCAGCAACAACTCTGAATTCCATCGCTTTTTATCGGAAAAAGAGGAAGCCCCCATCGTTGACCGCTGCCGCATCTGCTATGTGTCGCACAACACCAACTATAAGCTGCAGACAGAACTCACCGGCTACGCCATCGGCAGTGAAACCCGGACCACCCTGACCAAAGAGCATTTGCACCAGGACCCGAATCTGAATTATGCATCCTCGATTGCCGTGGTTTTATCCCGGCTGCCCCGCTCCGAAAAGCTGACTCCGGTTGAGACCATGAAACTAGCCGCCGGCGAAGTCGCCGGCGAAAAGAGCATCAAAACCCTGGCGGAAGTGATCGACACCCTAAACCAGGATCCGGACATCATCAACCGCTTCGGCCAAAAAGGCCTGGGCCAGCGCAACCTCGGCCGGGCCATCCAGCTGTTGATCGAGAGCTCGGAAACCAACGAGGGCGAGTGCATGTTCGCCTATGACATTTTCAAAGCCGTGGATCGCATCATCCTGGACTATGTCACCGAGGCCAATGACCGGACCAAGTACCTCGACGATCTTAAAACCGCCAAAGGTTTATATCGTGAGCGCATCATGACTGAAATGTTCAATGCCTACATGGATGAGCCCTACGCGATTCGCAAGGACGTCATGAACTATGTCAACATGATTATCGGCATCGATGCCGAAAACCTGGGCCCCGATAAAATGTGGAAATACAAAGATCCCCAAACCGGAGAGCTGAAGGCGCTGAAAATCGACGAACGTTACATCAACAGTGTCGAGGAGCGGTTGGGTCTGAAAAGCGAGGAACAGCGGGAATCATTTCGAACCTCGATTCGCAAGATTTACGGCCAGAAAATCTCCGTCGATCCGGACTACGATTTTATGGACAACCTCGAGCTGGTCAAAGCGGTCACCGACGTTCGGCTTAAATCCGACATTGCCGGGGCCGGCAGTTTAATTGGCGCCCTGGCCAACCGGACCAATGAGGAAAACCAGAAGTTGTATGACCGTATGATATCCACCATGCTCGAAAAATTGGGATATTGCAAGACTTGTGCGCAGAAAACGATTGAGTACTTCTGCACGCAGGAAGACGAAAAGTGATTCGATTGCGGATTTTAGATTTCGGATTTTGGATTTATTTCCGAACTCAGTTGGGGGGTCCTATTCAAATAACCAATAACAAATAACCAGTAACAAACAATATGGATTCCAAATTACACAGCCTTTATCAGCGGTTAAAGCAGCGCGGCCTCACCGAGGGGCAGGAGCAAAAGATCCTGGCAGAGCTCCACGACTCCGGCTCGCACGACATTCCGGATACGGCTGCGCCCGGCGGCGAGCCGAATGGTCTCTCCAGGGCTCATCAGAGCGTTTACGCCTACCACGATCTACCGGATATGCAGGGCATTACGGCCATGCAAAACTCCCCCAATGTCAGTATCCGATCCATCGATGAGCTGCTCGAACGGGACAAGCAGCGGGAAAAAGACGGATTTCCCCGTAAAATCAACGTCGGGCGTTTAATTAAGCCGGGTAAAAGCGGCAAGGATAAAGTGGTCATCGTACCGTCCACCGTGGAGGAAAAATTTTTGCATGACTCCTCCTTTAAAACCGATGAAGAACAGGGCAGCGGCGGTTCCGGCGATGGCGAAGAAGGCGAAGTTATCGGCGAACAGCCCGTGCGGGCACCCGATCAACAAGGCGGTACCGGACTCGGCGAAGGGGAAGGCGGCCAACATGAAATGGAGTCGAACGCTTATGACTTAGGTAAAATACTGACCGAAAAATTCGAATTGCCCAACCTGAAAGATAAAGGCAAGAAGAAATCGTTGACGCGCTACACTTACGATTTGACGGACAAACACCGCGGATTCGGCCAATTGCTCGATAAAAAAGCGACGCTGCGCAAAATTACCGAAACCAACATTCATTTAGGCAATATCCCGGATTCGAAAAGCATCGATCCGTCACGTTTTCTCGTGTCACCCAACGACCTGGTCTACCGGATCCTATCCCGCGAAAAGGACTACGAATCCCAGGCCATGGTGTTTTTCCTGCGCGATTATTCCGGTTCCATGGCCGGCAAATCCACGACCCTGGTGGTGACCCAACATGTCCTGATATACAGCTGGCTGCTGTATCAATACGCCATGCAGGTGGACACGCGCTTTATCCTCCATGACACAGAGGCAACCGAGGTGGATGATTTTTACAAGTATTACAACTCGAAGGTTGCCGGCGGAACCCAGGTCTCCTCGGCTTATCGGCTGGTGAATGAAATCGTCGAAAAGGAAAATTTGGCCCAAGACTACAACATTTACATATTTCACGGCACCGACGGTGACGATTGGGACACGGACGGCAAAGAAAGCATCCCGGAGCTCAAAAAAATGCTGACTTATGCCAACCGGGTCGGGATTTCAATTGCCGAGCATTCTATTCAGGCCACTCATAACAGTGAGGTGGAAAAATACCTGAAAAAATCCAATCTGCTGCAAGACAAGCCAGAGTTGCTGAGGCTGGACGTCATGCAGGAAAACGCGGATGAGCCGCGGTTGATAGAAGGGATCAAGCACCTGATAGGTGAATGACGAATGACGAATGAATAATGAATAATTAAGGATTTCAATCGTTTTTATTTTAAAGATCAATAGCGGAATAGATTATGTTAGGGTCGGTTAATCCAAACTTAAATCGACAGAATTCCATCATTATTCATTTGTCAATAGTCATTAGTCATTTTCTAACTTTAGTCATTTTAGTGCTAATAGTGAATGAACTTCTGAAGATCTGATGAATCGGATCAAGCCAAGGCATTGATAATGGAGCTGATTGACCAACATACCAAAAAGATTATGGAAGGGTGCAAGAAAAGAGCCCTGGACGCCGGTCTTAGTTTTCAGGACGAAACGCTGGAATATATCGTTTCGAACCGCGATCTGCTGGAACTGACGCCCAAGGTGATGATTCCAACTCTCTATGACTACTGGGTGCACGACGTTGAAGTCCTCAAGGAAAAGGGCCGCTATGAACTGTACCCCAGCAATCCCTATGAAACCGTCATCAACACCCGGCCTGCGATCTCATATTACAACGACAATAATCCGGATTGGATGAATGTCATGATATTCTACCATGTTCTGGGACACATCGATTTTTTCCAGAACAACCTGTACTTCCGTCACACCTGGGACTACGATTTCACCGGTCAGGCGCTTTCGGATAAACGCATGATCGCCAAGCTCAGATCGGAAAAGGGCCGCTGGGTGGACTACATTATCGAGTTTTCCCGCGGCATCGACAATCTGGTGGGCTACCACGATGAGCTTTCGCATTTCAGCCGCTCCCAGGGTAGCAACACTTCCAAGATGCTTGATTTTTATTTTGATGTGTTTCTGCAATCGATTAAAAAGATCAAAGTCAATGAATATGTCAACGAGATACAAAGATACAATGACTGCCTGGCGGAAAATAAAGAGCTCGGGGAAAAAGCCTTTTTTGCTGAAATACTTAGGAAATATCCGGAGTTCGACGCCATCTTCAAAAAAAGCCTGGCCGATAAGCCGCATCAGAAGCTCGATCTGATGCAATATTTGCTGGAACACTCCGAGTTTTTAAAAAAAGATAAAAACAGCTGGATGAAACCGGTCATTGAGGTCATCCGCAAAACATCCCTGTTTTTCCAGCCCCAGATTCGCACCAAAATCATGAACGAGGGTTGGGCCAGCTACTGGCATGAAAAGCTGTTTTTGGAGGATGACCGGATCGAGGGGCACGAAGTGGATTTTGCCCGCACCCACGCCGGCGTGACATCCATGCCACGCGTGGGCTTAAATCCATATGCTTTGGGCATGCGTCTGTTCTACTACATTGAGGATCTGGCGGATAAAGGAAAATATTCCATTGAGTTCAGGCGCCTTCTGGACGCTCGCCAACGCGAACAATTTGATGCCGCGACCGGACAGGGTATAGATTTTTTATTCAAGCTCCGGAACGACTTCAACGATTTTATGTTCATCAACACTTTCGTTGACCAGGATTTTGTAAATCAATACAAATTGTTCGTTGCAGATCGACGGTTGAATCAGAGCCGGGGTGTTTGGGAATACTATGTGAAAAGCCGCAGCGCCGAAAGCTACCGCAAGATGCTGCTCGACACACTTTACCATCCGCCGTCTATTAAAATCCACCCGGACAAAACCAACAACGGCAACCTTTACCTGGTGCATGTCTTTGAAGGAAAACCCCTGGTTAAAGAATTTATTGCCAACACGATGCTTGGCATTGAGTTCCTTTGGGGAGCGCCGGTTCAGCTGGAGACCAACGAAGTCGTCCCGGCGGAGCCCGTCCAGGCACGCCTGCCGATTCCCGGTCTCACGATGCCGGTGGAGGAGGACCCCCAGGTCAAAGAAATTAAGTGGCAAAAAGTGCGCTACACCATGAAGGAGCGCAAGCTGTCGAAGGAAAACATATAGGAAGTCGGAAGTCGGAAGTCGGAATGCGGCCTACGACAAGCTCAGGCGAGTCGAAGTCGGAATTCGGCCTTCGACGAGCTTGGGCGAGACAAAGTCGGAAGTCGGGGAAATACGATGACCAGAGATAATAAAACAGCGACCACAGGCCAGAAGAATAAAATGAAGCGTATCAAAAATCTGATATCGCCCTCGAAAAAAAATGTTAAGCCTGTCCCGGAAGAGGACCAGGGTCTAGCGAGCATTAAAAAGGCTTTGCACAACCTCAACCAGAACATGAGTGATCTGGAGCAGCGCTCCGCCATTCCGTTTGAGGGCTTTCTCAAGGAGCTTGCTGCTAATCCACAGCTTGTCATTCGCAATGTCTTTCAGGTTTTTCATGACATGATGAAGGCTTATATCGGCGAAGGGTTGGACGAATACTCGGATGATCCTGAATCCATCCATTATGTTCACTATGATTGCAGCAAGCTTTTCGTTGAAGGCACCGACCACCCGTTTTTTGCCGATCGACTGTTTGCCAATCGCTTGATCAGCCTGGTGGAAGCCTGGAAGCGGGGCGCTCAGCAAAATAAGATCTACCTGTTCAAGGGACCGCCCGGCTGCGGCAAAAGCACCTTTTTGAATAACCTGCTGATGAAATTCGAAGAATATACCAACACCGACGACGGTTTGCGCTACGAAGCTGTTTGGCGCTTTGATCGCAGAATTTTGGGCGGGTCCGGGGATCTTGAAAATCATCCGGTGCTGGAAAAACTGTCCCACCTGTTGGACAGCTCTGGTCTCGATCAGGTTGAATCAATCGGTGACCATGCTTCGCACAATTCTTTGGAGGGCTCCGAGGCCTATATCGCGGCCAATTATCTTGCCGGAGATTATGTCGAAGTTCCCTGCCCCAGCCACGATAATCCCATTTTAATGATCCCCAAACAGCATCGCCGGGAGTTTTTTGACGATTTGTTTAAAATCGAGCCTATCTACATTTTTAAGGTTAGTGTGACCGTATCTGTCACACCCATGGTGTAAGATCTCCTTAAAAGAACAAACGAAAGGAGATCTTATGAATATCGATCAATTAAGACAACAGTTTCCGGA
>Ga0209367_1000599_pt1 | contig 37737 bp, 25 predicted proteins | sample WorMetLIZISLAND2_FD_187412 | JGI IMG/M metagenome (GOLD analysis project Ga0209367, IMG submission 187412) | Marine gutless worms symbiont microbial communities from Max Planck institute for Marine Microbiology, Germany - Olavius geniculatus... ...
CTTCTATAGTGAGGCGTTGTACGGGTCTTGCCCATCCATCTGTCCGTCTGTTCGTCCATCTGTTTTCTGTCTATTTTAATACGTATTGTACGAAAATTTTTGGTAAACATGGGCAATTATTTTTGACTTTAAAATTTAAACTTTAAAAAATTGCATTAGACGTAGCAGTTTTGTTGTGTTTTAGGTAGATGTGCTTTATGCGTTGTTCACCGTGTATAGGTGGCAAACAACTCGGTGGCAATTGAACAATGTCCTCGTATTGAAAGTAATGAAACAATGATCTTTGTTGCGTCAGAAGAAGCCGTCAGCGTGCAAGTACTGGTCGTGAATCTTCAGGTAAAACTGATAAAAATAAGTATAAGTGGCTATAAGTTTAGTTTTCGTGTTACCTGTTAGCTGTTTATACCTCACGCAACAGATGATAGCAGTGGTAGTGTTTAACTTGTACATGTATATCGTTGACCCTCTCGGCCGACAGTTTGTTTACGTGGATAAAATAAACGTTAGGGGGAAAGATTTTAAAATGTTAAGTTTATTTTCAAAGGAAAAAAGGGATTATAAATTAAAATTTAATTTTTATGTGAAAAACAAATATTTAAAAACGTTTTAAACCTTCATCGCATGATTTATTTTTTTGGCAGAATAAACCGAATAATTAGGTCAAATAAGGTTAGATCAGACCAATTCAGGTGTCATTCTCTGAAGGATGTTCGGCAACATGATGAACACATTTTGTCCACTGCTTTTGTAAGACGGCTTCTGTAGAATTTTCCTTGATTTTATTACAGCGATATTATCCGAACAGAGCTCAGGAAAAGAAGTACGTCAATCAACTGTCAAAAAGCCTAGTAGCCTAGAAGTGACGTCAAGAGGCGTGTATTTCTCGGGCCTAACTGAACTTAGGTCATAGCGATTTTCTGGCTACAGGCTGTAACCCCAAAAATGTAAACCCATTCTTAGGCTCCACCTTCAGGCCAACACGAGACTCAGAGGAAGTCTCTTATGGAGCTACGACGATACCGTTCGTAGCCTTAGCCTACTGCTACTTAATATTCAATTTCTTCCCCAGGCTACCACCCAGGAACTAAGTTTAGCCATGACCTTTACCTTAGCAAAGCTCAGACAGCTAGGGAAAGTCCAATGTTGATATTTTTTACAAGTAGCTGACGTCCCAACAGCCAGGACGCCTCGCTATACCAAACATCCAGCACCAAACGACCTTTGAGAATACTTTTCCTACAATTCCAGCAACCGATTAGCTATTCGTTAAATTAGCTTCCCTCCACTTTTTACCCAGTATCAGTTGAGCCGCATCGTTAATCCCAAGACCAGTGTAATCAATAATATTCTGTTGCTATTGCGGCCTACAGAGGCTATTGCGGCCTACAGATTACAAATTACAGGCCTACAGGTACTCATCTTCTTCGTGATCGGACTTTTGTACGTTCTTTCTACAGTCGAATCCCAGTGTGAGGTCTGTCTCTAGTGTCTCCAGTTTTCATCACGTATAGCCGTCGTAAAAATATGCCTCTGTAGGCCGCAATAGCAACAGAATTTAACTTCAGACTGGTTTAATTAGACAGTTGGATGTTATTTGATTGTCGTGTTTACAGAGCTTTCAAATGTCTTTCAAATGTCGTTTTGACGTCGACGGCGGCGTTGAAAGGAATGCTTGGCTACTGCTGCCGCCCATCGGACAAGAAACGTACATCGAATGCGAACCGTTCACCGTAAGCCTATCGCTTTTTTTCTTGCATATAAAAATGCATATAAAAATAGTTGACGATCGTTCAATTTGATGTTAGAAAATTTACAAAGGGAAACAACTGAGCGTTATGTAACAATTTCGAACATGCATTTAACACAGCAACGCGTTGACGCAAATTAGGTGAAATGGAAAATGAGTAAATGCATCGCACGTAATTGTGTCTTCTTTGCCATTTTTGTGCCAAAAATTATCATAGTTGGTGGCAATTTGACGAAGTTATAACTAAACCATTTTGCACAGTTGTTTTTGAGACACCGGTGTGTAGTTCAAAAAATGTCTATGTTGTTAGTTCGTGATGTTGATGTCAGTAATCAGTGTTAATGCGCGGACGTGCTGTGTACAGCATGTGCTGAAAAACGACACTCAGTTCGAAGACATTCACGTCGACGTTTTATGGGGCGGATTGGCCAGGAAACAACTCGACAATCCACACGCCGTACGAAGTCAGTTTATATCGCATTTTTGCGAATTTTGGCCCTTAAAACGCATTTTGTGACAACATTCTAGCCATTTATGTGCACTGCAAATGATAACTGTTGATTTGTCAATTAAACCCTTCCCCTTCAGTTTAATTATCTCAACTTTTTTCCAGGAAGCATTCTGCTTCCGCCTATCAACGGACTGGACGCCCCTGATGGGTAGGTCCGCTGGATGAATGCTGTGTGCATGATACTGGTAGCGTGTTGCAGTTCGCGTGTACGAGTGTTCCGTCATGGCTGTGAACTGTGGCCGATGTCGCGCTACTGAGCCGCCCTATCGCTGTGGTTGGTGTCCGGACACTCACTCATGCACGGTTCAACAGAGGTGTCCCGGCGTCCGGTCATGGATCAGCCGCACTCAGCTTTGTCCCGATCCAGTTATCACGCAGGTCACTTATTGCACTTGCCGCTTAGTTGATTCATTAATCTTCTTAATCAACGTTCTTGTTGCCATTGGTATGTAAGTGTAAGTTTATATCCGGCAGGCGCAAATTAACAGAAAAAGTCGCAATGCGCCACAGCATCAACCGCACAAAAACGTCTTTAGCAGTTGTTCAAAATGTTCAAAACTGATGGTTTTTTCACTGTCGCAGCTCAACCGTAAGATTATTCTACAGCCACAATCTATCGGTCCATCACAACTAGCAGCATCGTCATCTTTTTTCGTAGAATATTGGCGCTTGCAAAGTGGTAGAAATTGAAGTGAAAACAACGACAAACGAGCACTGTGATAAATTGAAAACTGTAGAGATTGCAGAGAGCACGAAAAGAAGAGCTGGCGGTTATCACTATGAAACATCTACTGTGGACAAATCAAGGCATGGGTCTACATAAATGCTGGCTGATTGGAGAGATTTGAGAATGCATTTTAAACGGGGTAGTTTGAAAAAATAAGCGAGTGCACTTTTTTTCGAAATTATGATGTTGTTAATACTTGAAATGCAAAGTTAATAAGAATAAGACAGATTGCAAAATCTGTTTGTTTAAACTTTTTTGCCGTATTATATTGTGCTTCTTTTGTTGAAAGAGCGTCGAGTAAATAATGATGTGTCGTTGCAGTTGAGGCCATTGTCGGGACCGCTAGAGGGCGGCACCGTGCTAACAGTGGATGGAGAGAATCTTGGACTGAGTGCTAATGATACGATAGTCTCTGTAGCTGGACTAAACTGTGATACCGTGGAATATCTGTCACCTGTCAGGTACGTACAAATTTATCTGAGCACTGCCTTTCTTCAATAGCTGACAATCTTTTGTAGTATACCAGAAGAAACAAACCGAGATAAATTCACGCTCAGCAAGTATTTTAATATATGTAGTAAACACCGTTTACGTAGGTAAACGAGTATGCAGTACTAGCTAATACCACTCCAGACAATGTTGTATCGTACTTGACTCAGGCTTAGGTCGCATAGACTGCACCGCTCGTTTGTTTTATGACGTTCGACGGCAGCCGAAAATTGTGAAAACAATACCAGTGCAACCTAAGTGTGGGTTAAATACTGTGAATGTGATGTATGTGCGTACACGCAGGCTGACGTGCGTGACAAGCAGATCAGGCGTGGAACAGCGTGGTAACGTCGACGTCGCTATTAGCAGTTCGTTCACAGCTCAGTCAACGCACGTCTTCTCATACGTGGTCTGTGCAGCCTCACATTGCAACCACATTCGTTCATGCATTCATTCATTTATTACCTCCGCCAAACCGACTCGACGAATGAGCCCGGTTGATTAAATTTTTGCCAGCTGGATTAGTCCAAAAAATTGATGAAACTTTGCAGAGAAGTTGGGCTTGGGCCAAGGAGGCAGTGATTAGATTTTGGTGCGTGGCAAACCTCATTTTTTGAGAGTCGAGATTTGAGATCTTTGATCGCTTCTAGTAGTAAAAGCTGCATCAGTTCTGTAATGTTTCAATTCGTAGTGTTGCGTGAACAAAACAAGAGAGCTGTCGATGAATTTCGTCAATTGTGCGCAAAAGCTTTTAGACTCTGTGCCGCCGCGCATGTATGCACAGTAATGTCCAAAAGGATAACAGTTACAAAAAGTCACTAATAGGAAATTGTATGGAGTTTTCGGTTGGTACCCATATCGATGACCTTGGATGACGTTGAACGGACATCTCCGGTACTATGGACGATGGAACTATTGCACATTATCGCTGCATGGACGCGCGTTTTCTCTGCGTTAGCTGATTTTCACGTCACATGTCGTGCAGCAGATTAAGCCGGAGCTCACTGGTGTCAGCTGTTGGATTGCGGCTTCTCTGTCATGCAATGTTCTGTTTCGCTGAACGTTTGTCCAAATCGCGCTGCTTGTCAATTCAGCCTCAGCGTGAGATGATTTTCTGTGACGTTTTGTCGTTTTAGAAGCCAACAATTACCGATTTTTATCCGACTCGCGGTCCAGTGTCTGGCGGCACCCTGTTAACCCTTTATGGCACGAATCTGAATGCCGGTCGCAGAGTAGAGGTATACCGCTGCTGTTGTCTTAATAACCATGTGTAATTAATTTTTGTTAACAGGCAATCGATTTAGTATTAGTATAGCTAAGCTAAAATTTTGGGAGTAAATAGTTGAATACAGCTGAATTTAATATTTTGATGATAGCTTGCAGTTGACGTTTGCGTTGAAGCAATCGTGATAGAAATTTCGAAAAAAAACCAGAAAATATTTGGCTTAAAATTTGACCGTAACTGAAAAAAAACACTGTAAATATATATTCGGACCGTGTCTTGTTTACAGTACTTCTTCTGAAGATTAGTGGGCCTTTTTAATTATCCTTTTTACGAAATAACTGAGTTTCGTCAGCAAAACAGCAAAATGACTGTCCGCGAAACATCTGATCTTCATTAACCTTTACTCCTTTAGTCAATTTCTGTGAGTCGTTTTTGCTGATAGATTATCAGTTGATTTGTTTTTTAGTTCTTTGGTGTTTTTAGTTTTTTATATTTAATGTAGTTGTTTTTAAATTGACTGTCTTGTGTGTATTGTCAGTTGTTAGGTTGTTTTTAGGACAACTGTAAATGCAGTTTAGCTGTCTCTCTGCTTTGTTGTTCTTGCCGTATAACTTATTTGAAGTTGAAGTTGTGATATGTCGACTTTGGCAATTTAAATGATAATGATGATGATGATGATGGCAGGTATCTCTGGTGTCAGAAGGCAGTGGTCGTGCAACAGCATGTACTGTTGTTAGTCGTACGTCGACGTCGCTGCTGTGTTCAACCGCTGCAGCTGATGTTGCTTACACTGCACGCACTGTCACTCTCAGCTTGGATGCGGCATTAATCGCCTCCTCGTCTTCTGCCAGTTATCAGTTCCTACCTGACCCCGTCGTAGCCACTGTACTGCCTCAGCGAGGAGTGTTTAGGTGCGCATTAGCTGGCAGCCAGTTCACAGTAATTCTGTACTTTTGCACGACACAGTTAGAATTACAATGTATAACACTTTGTTAGTTATCACTGTTGTAGCTATAAGAAAATGTGTAAGAATTAGTCTGACAACTAACTTTCTTAAACAAACTGATGTAGGCCCCTATGGTTTTTTTATGTTGTATGGAAAACCACTTCTTTGTGTTACTTAACGTATTGTCTGGTGTAGTGAGACATTTTTATTTGCCGAACTAAGCAAAAAAGTTAGATGGGCGTGTATAGCTCTTTTAGGAAACCCATCAAGCGTCATCTGCCATATGGGATTACACAGTTTTACCTGCCACGGTGCCACCGAAAACAAATGATCGCATCCCGCTTTAACCCCCGACAGGCAGGCAGGCTGACATTGGATTTATTTACCCCGGAGAAATTTGAACATAAGTGAACCTAAGTGTTGGTTTAAACTCGGTTGGACAAAGACAAGAAACTAGATATGCCAAATCTAAAATGATAGACAAATTACAGACACTGATTTTTTCCCTGAAATTTTGCCATTAATGTGTAGCGTGTGTTGCTATGGGTCGTTGCTAGTAATCGCTATAGTGTCTGTGTGATTGTGTCTGTTTGTGCAGCGGTGGAACGCAGATGACTGTGACAGGACAAAGGTTAGACTTGGTCGTGAATCCACAGCTAGCAGTCTACGTCGGCGACGACATGTTCACCAGCGTCAGTTACTTCTGATTAATTATCTAATTAATTATCTCTGCCAAGGAGGTTATGTGATACTCCAGCGTCTGTTTATTTGTCAGTTGGTCTGTGAGTAGAGTTACACAAAAAGTTGCAGGCAGATTTGGCTGAATCTTGGCCCAAATTAGCGGTGATTAAATTTTGGTGGTGATCCGGATCAGCATCTGGATCTAGGATAGGGTTAAAGAACTCGTTTACTATACAACTGTATTTCACTACAAATGTATCAGTGAAGAAAGTTTAATTAAACTTAACTAAATATAATTTTAAAAATGAAGAAAATATTGCAAAAAGTATAAATGTTGCAGCAACATCGTATCGTTTAAGTCCTTCTAAAAAACACTACACAAAGAGTTCTGGCTGTAATACAGTACTTGTGCTGTTTGCGTGACAGTCGTGTAAGGCGGTGACTGAGCGTCGAATGGTGTGCGTGTCTCCAAGTCTGCGTCAGTCGGCGCTCAACGCGTCCTACCTGTCGTCTATCAGTCCCGGCACCGTGCGGCTCAGCTACGGCTTCATACTGGACGCTGTCAGTTTGACCCGCAATCTGTCTGCTAGCAGCCGGCAGAGAATGTTCTCAGTCTACGCCGACCCGCGATTCCGGCGCTTTCACGACGGCTCCAAGAAGTTCTTTTTCCTGCCCAACGAATATCTCACCATCAACGTAAGCACCGCGCACGCACGCAGCGGACGAGTTCTGGTCCGATCAGGCAAAGTCAGAGGTCTAATTATTATAGTGCACAGCACTCATGCTATTTGATTTTATTGTTTTGTTAGTGTTTTGCAGATGTTGTGATTTATTTTTTTATTCACTGCAACGTAATTATGCAAATGTTGTTGTTTTGCACATGTTTTTTTTTTAAATTTTAGTGTTATATGGTTTAATGTTACTTATTATCCACACTTTATTGCGAAAAAATGGCTGTTATTACTGATTTTGTAATGCAGTACCTGTGAAAACTAAAGTAAAGAGAGTGCACCATAACAGACTGGATGAAAATAACTTTTTTTCAGTAAAACTTTGACAGTAAACTAAAAACTGCACCAATATTTTTGAGTGTTCAGTAAAAATTTAAGGAATGGAGGTTTTCTCAGGGCGGACGGAAACCGAAAGCACCTGATAAGTTTTGAGGTTAATTATTCGGTGTGTGCTGTGTACTTGATTGGCAGGGCGAGAACATCAACTTGGCACTGCGTCGGAGCGACATTGAAGTTCTAGTGGCTGACAACATCTGTAACATCACGTCTATATCCAGCACGCAGGTCACTTGCCTTCCCGCTCAGATCCAATCGCTCGCCAGCTTACCTCCGGCCGTCTCCACTGTCCTGGTAAGCGCTTGTACGCTACTGTACCGTGTTCTACAAGAAAATCACAAAATACAATGCAATATAGCAGGTGATTATTAAGTGTTTAAGATATCAGTAAGAAATAAGATGCACTGACAAGAAGTAACGCGCGTTTCGATCGTGTCTGAAATTTAAGACTTTTCCTAAAAGAAAAATTGAGGACAATTGTTTTTTTCTATATTTAGGCATGAAATCACTGAGCTCTTTTGGCCGATCGCCGTAAAACTTTGCCAATAATCGGAAATAGGCGCAACTCTAAAAGCTAAGTCTAAAATTGTGGGTTTATAGACACGGCTAGGGGTCTAGTCCGGGGCGGTTTGTTGCCGCATATGGGATGAGCTGAGATTGAGCTCCAGCAAATTTCAGTCTGTGCGAAAAGTTTCTTACTCTGGAGCTGTTCCACGCCTAACCAGGGAGGAATGGCCAGGCTGAGTTGGCATGTGTTGCAGGTACGTGTGGGCAACAGGACGTACTTGATCGGTGAGCTGCGATTAACACAGTCAGGGTCTGACGGGCGTCGGCTGCTGACCTCCGTATCGTTCACACTCAGTGTAGCGGTAGCCTCGGGCATACTTCTGACCGTCATACTGGTCATCTGTGTCGCTTACTACCACAAGACGCGCGAGAGCCGGCGCCTTGTACTCCGTATGCAGACACAGATGGACGCGCTCGAGGCACGCGTCGCCAACGAGTGCAAGGAAGGTTTGTCACTCTTTAAGAATTTTGTGCGCGATATCGCTTTAGCGTAACGCGGTCTGTCTGTCTGTCGTAGTTTGTCACATTTCTGCACCCTGCATAAATCAATCGTTCGACGGACTTGCATGCTATTTGACAGGTATCCTTGGGGGGGGGTTAGTGGCACATTGTGTTAAAAGGAAATTTTTAACCATGAGCAGAAAGGAGATTTGGGGTCGAACCTCCGTCGTAAACTTGCACTTGTTTACTTATGATTTACTACAGGGTGTGGCAAAAAGTGGACCCTTAACGTTTTTCGATGTTTTCTCAACAACCGCTTGAAATTTTAATTTGAAATTTTACAGCTTTATTTACTGAAACCTTTTACATTTAACTGCCAAGCAAAATTTGATTATGTTGAAAGACAACGAAGTTACAGATTTTTTAACATAAGTGCCTACCGATTTTTCAGCATGCAAAAATGTTCCGGCTACAACACCAATTTAATAACATCGTTGAACAACGCAGTTAAATAATGATTAGATGCTAGAATTTCTTTGTCACTGCAAATGTTCGAAGTGTTCACCGCCAGCTCCAAGCTACAACACCAGCCTCCAGTCTCTTATTTGATGAGAAATCTTTTACAGCCTTGTCGATCGGTCCTTGTGGCAGGTTGCTCCAGATAACCTGAAGCGCTTCCTTGAGTTCGGTGCTTGTTTTCGGTTTTGTTTTAAGCTTGCGGTAACCCTCCAACATTGCATTTTACACGTGATAGTCCATTGGGTTTATATTCGACGAATTTGGAGGCCATTGGTCTTTTGTGATGATATCTGGACAGCTGGCCCACAGCCAGTTCTGTGCGCTGCGCGGCGTTGCGCGCTGTATGTGCTGACGCGCCGTCCTGCTGGAAGATGAATCCCGTGGGCAGCTGGCGATTGATTTAAAGGAACGATATTTTAGTGATAATTTATACAAAAAATATAAATTGCTGTTTATCAAAACGTCACTGTGATGTTATTGGCAGTAACGTGTAGCCAGTTTTTGCAAATTAAATAGCATTTTTAGCATGAACATTTTTGAATGCTGAAAAATCAGTAAGCAGTCATGTTAAAAAGTCTATAACTTCGTCGTTTTTCAACGGAATCATATTTTGTTTAGCAGTTAGATGTAGAAGGTTTCGGTAAATAAAGCTGTGAAATTTCATATTAAAATCCCAAACGGTTGCTGAGAAAACGGCGAAAAAATAGGAGTCCACTTTTTCTGCCGCACCCTGTAGAAGGCAACAACGATCAGCGATTTTGCCTGTTATCGAATGACTTGAATCACTTGAATTACTTGGGTATTATTAAATCATAGTTTGGAATTAAGTGAGTGTTAAACGAACTCATTTTTGGTCGCACTCCCAGTGCCTAGCTCTAGCACTGCGTCTCCATTAGTATAGCGGGCCGATAACTTTTACGGGTGAACTCAAGCCTGACCAAGCAGACCAAAATATTGGCTCGCGCTATACCGACCGTCGACGGCCATGGAATAAGTGTGCTAATCTATGCACCGTCCTTATCTGCAAACGTGAAAGCGAAAAAAGTGTTAAAATCGGCCAGCATCTGTCGAAGTTGTCTTAAAAATAAAAGCGCTGCGTTTTACGGACAGCGTTTAGCACAGCCGTTTGCAGCACAACTGAATCTCGGTCGTTTTGGTTTGCAGCGTTTGCGGAGCTTCAGACCGACATGACGCAGATCGTTGGCAACATATCCGGAGGGCCGGCGGGACTACCGTTCCACAGCTACGCCGGCTTTTGCGTCCGCACGTTCTTCCCTGGAGTAGCTGCAAACAATCATTCGGTGCTCGCCAATTTTGAGGTCAGTTACGTCTACACTAATTACTAGCATGAACAGTGGCGTCGTGACAGGGAACAAGGGAGGAGGGGCAAATGTCTAAAAATTTGCTTTTTGTCGGAAAATGGTTTTTTCCCAAAAATACATAAGTCGGGGTTGAGAATACATAATTTTGAGGAAATTTGAAGTTGAAATTGAAATTTTTGGCACGCATGTCTTTTCTGTCAGAAATTTGCCGCTGTTTATCAAAACATTGCAACTTTCTAGCTCCTTACTTTCTGTACCCATGATGCCGTTGTGCATGGGAAAGTTGCACACGATGCATATGAATATGACCGTTGATAAAAATTAAAATTGAACTAACGTACGTAGGCCTATAACGTACTTGTAAAACTGAGATATACGGTTTGTCCGACAAATTTTCAAATAGTGAAGTGGTGAAGTTTGGGCCTATGCCTGTAGTTTGCTGTAGTGTAGAATCTCGCATGTTTTGCACTGTGCAGTACGGTGCTGGTCGTAACAGCGGCTTGGATCATGGTCTGGCGTTGTTCAGCCAACTCGTCTGTAACAAGATATTTTTGTTGAATTTCATTCGTACACTGGAGCAGCGCTGTGACTTCTTGGCACGGGACAAAGTGAACGTGGCCTCACTGATCTGCATAGCTCTACACACCCGACTCGACTACCTCACCGAGTTAGTACATACACACTGCTGTATTGACCACTAGCGAATATGTTGGCTCAGTGCTGACGTGATATGCGGCCGTACACCTAGTTAAACGCTGCACTGTGCAAGCTTAAAGCTCACATTGACTTTTTGTCTTTTTGATCTGAAAATTGGCACACACCGCGGTTACTCCTGTTCTGTAGAGCGTTCACACCAATTGTTGTATTTGTAAGCCCGTTTAGCCCGTACGAGGCAGACAGACAAACGAGCAACACCAGTAATGCGGCCTGTAGGACGGCCGCATCTTGCAAAAAAATTAAATGATGTTCTTATCTTTTACACATTCATTTTTTGCGAGTTTTTACAGTATAATTTTGGTAAATAGTAGCAAAATGGTTAACTAACACAAATGTACGGAATTAGCATCGTTTGTCTTGAATAATTGCGTTCAAAATCCATTGTTGGCAGTCAGTCATGACTCACGACTACTAATAACATACATTGCGGCTGAAGACATGAAAAGTGCTTTTCAGGCGCCTCTCTAATGACTGCTGTAAATTTGTTCGTAATAACTCAACATGTTATGTGCGTTATGTGAACGGTAAATCTGTGTTTAAAGACTGTTTAATGATTACTGTCGTTGTTTTGAAGTGTTTTGAAGACGTTGCTGTCGGAGCTCGTAGAGAAATCCGTGGAAGGTCGTTATCACCCGAAGCTCTTGCTGCGTCGTACGGAGTCGGTGGTTGAAAAGATGATGGCAAACTGGTTCACGATCCTACTGCACGGCTTCCTCAAGGTACACCGATCTGTACATTCTGTAGACTGCGTTCGACTTGCCGTCCACACAGTTACGGGACAAATTAGCTGAAAATAATAACGGAGTCATTATTAGTAAATTTTTGGTGATTGCTAAGAAACACGATACGATGAAGCGCGATAATGCATTAGTTGATTGACTTACAGATACCCGAGCTTTTCTCCAAAGCGTGCGATGAATCGATGGTTTACGACTTAGTGGGTCAAATGGGTCAGTTTTTGAATGGGTCACGTGGGTCATGGGGCACCATTACATGTTAAGTCGTGACCTTCCGTGATTTCTCTCCATTTTGTACGCTGAATGTAAAAAGTAGTCCGTGTGTGCATTTGATATCCGTCTATATGAGTCGTACGTGCTATATAATCTCAGTGTCTTTGCTGCTGCTGCTGATGCTGATGATATTGTAATTGCTGCTGGTGAGTGACTGCGTTCAGGAGTCGGCTGGCGAGCCGCTGTACATGCTGTGGCTGGCGATCAAGCATCAGATTGACCGTGGACCGGTAGACGCGCTGACCGGTGAAGCCAAGTACTCACTGAGTGAAGACAGACTCATTCGCCAGCAGGTCGACTACCGCGTCTTGGTCAGTCAGTTCGTTACTCCCTTTGTGTTCATAGTAACAACGTTAACGGTTAAAAAAGATTAAAGGTGGTGCATAGCTCTTTATAGGAAACGCATCTCAGAGCTACGGAGCGTCACCTGCCATATGGGATCACACAGTGTTACCTGCCATGCCACCCGACACAAGTGAACGCGCCCCGCCTTAACCCCAGTCAGACAGGCCAGTACTCGAGTCGATTCACGTACCTCGTAGGGATGGAAGGCTGAGCTGACGTTGGTGTTGGTTATATACCGAGATGGTTTACCTGTGTGCAGACAGTCACTCACCCAAGTAGTAACACTTGATAGCGACCAAATCGGGAGACCGTCACTGAAAATTTTTGTCAAAATTCGTTCATATAGGTCTACATGGTGTGCTGAGATATTAGTATATTGCAATGTGACATTTTACTACCTGCGTATATCTCGTCAGTTAATCGGGCGTGAGAGCTTCACGTCTCAGTTTTTTTTGGGTCATGATCAACCCTTCAACAATATTATATTATTGTAGTATGGTAATGAAATCCGTTGACATCATTCTATTAAATAATCCAGAGCAGACAAACAATCAAACACAGACAAATCTTATCACAGAACCTCCTTCTTGGGCCGTTCAGTGGAGGTAATAACAAAATAACATTCTAGCTAATTCTGGAGTGGCACCACATTTTAGAGAACTTACCGATGTGACCTTGAATGACCTTGAAGCACGTCGTCTGATGTCGTGTGCAGACATTGCACGTGATTGACTGTGAATCTGAGACGAGTGGCCAGCAGCAGCAGCAGCAGCAGCAGCAGGTGTATGCGGTGAAAGCGCTGAGCAGTGATACAATAGCACAACTTAAAGACAAGATACTCAACATCATCTACCGCTACGTGCCTTTCAGCTTGCGTCCGGACAGCACCGAACTAGATCTCGGTAATTATTATTACTACTACTACTTTAATTTCTACAAACGTTTACTTCTAGGAACGCGACCGAACACAAAGTAACTGAAAAAAAACAGCCGGTTATATAAAAAAATGAAAACAGTGAAAATTTAGTTTAAGTTTTCAGTTGACCGTATTTAAGTAACGGTCGAGCTAATGGTATGGTTGTCGTCTGTCCGTTTGTCGTCGTTGTCGTCGTCGTCTGTCTATGACGGATGTACTGTGGCTAAGCGATGCGATATGGGGCCTAGGTTGCCATTGATCACCAGTAGGAAGTCGCATATTGTCTTTCAAATGACATGAAAATCGATGACTTTGGATGACCTTGAATAGTCATAACGCACTATGGTATGCCAATCGCTCGGTATTGTGGCTAAACGGTAAGTCGTAGGGGGCCGGCAATGGTGCTATCGGATAGGGCGCTGGCGAGTTCCTATGGGCTGTCAATATTACCGTGTCTCCATCTGCAGCGGTTCGGCCGCAATTTTCAATGAAATGTTTCAAGCTATAAGTGGCCGTATCTCGGAAACGGTAAGATATAGGGCCAAAGTTGCTATTGATCACCTTTCAAATGAGATGAAAATCATCGACCTTGGATGACCTTGAAGAGGTCACTGACAACCAGTACGGTCGGCTGTCCTAGCGACAGCTGGGCTTTTTGCTGAAAATTATCATTAAATTTTTCTATTATGATGACGAGGATGAAGTTATTGTAACTGTACGACGACGGCGGTGTCAGAGTGGCAGACGGGTAGCGGCATGAAAGATCGTGTCGTGCTACAAGACGAGGACGTCACGACGAAGAACGAAGGAGCTCTGCGACGAATCAACACGCTCGGCTACTACGGACTGCCCGACGGTGCGACTGTGTCGCTCGTTCCCCGCCAGAGGTCGCTCTACAGCATCAACTCCAGCAACACGTCCAACAACAAAACCTCGTCGTCGTCCGCCAGCAAATACGGTAAAGCGCCATTTTCACTTAAAGGATAAAAGTTGTGTATGGCTATTTATGGGAAACCCGTCGCAGAGCTGCGGATTGTCACTTGCTATATGAGATCACGTACTATTAGGCCCCCTACCTGCCACCCGACACAGGTGAACACACCATGCCTTAACCCTAGCCAGACAGGCCGGTACTCGATTTACCTACCCCGGAGGGATGGAAGACTGAGTTGACCTTGGTGTTCGTTATATATGTACCTAGACCAGTTTACCTGTGCGCATCCGAGTTGTAAGCATTTGACATAGTGACCCGATTGGGAGTCGAACCCATGACCTCATGATCATAAGTCTGACACCCCACTGTACCACCAAACCAGCAATAGACCAAAGTTCGTCAAATTTTCTTCTATCAAACGTGACTTAATCGTAGTTGATAACTGGCTACGACGCCGTTGGCTGTGTCTGTAGACCGTCTGTATGTTGTGTTGATGTCTACAGACACGCTGTTCGCCAGCAGTTTGCCGTTGAGTCGTTCAACGTCGTCTCCGCAATCGTTTGACATTGCCACAGTCTCCGGCGGCACCAAGTCACGTCTCTATCATCTGGTGCGTGCATTTAATGCTCACAGTCCTGGTACATACGCATATTCAGAGGCATGCAGGGTGGGCCCGCTATGTTAATATGCTCCTGAACTTGATGAATGTACCACAGTTGCAGCATTAGCACATGTATAAAAAGAAAATTTCTTATCTCATTTTTAATGCCTTTTTGCCTTTTTATACCATGATTTATAGTGTCTTGCAGTTTTTTTACAGTGCCTTACAATTTCTTATGATGAAAATAATAATTATTGGTCAAATGCTAGGCTACATGTAGGCCTGCTCGCAAACTTGCTTGCAGTCTTTTGCTGTTAGTAACACATTACTACGAATGTACTTAGCACAAAATGTTGAATTGCTTTTATGCATTTTTGAGTAACGTTTTTTTGTAGAATTATAGGCTATATATTTCTACATATTAGAATAAGTTGTCATCAATTAAATTTTAAAATTTGGACGTTTTAAAATTAAGAAAGAAATGCTATGACCACTTTATTTCGACACAAAAGTCAGAATAATAAAAACTAGGCTAAATGATGATGATGATGACGATGAACAAAAAGTACAGATATTACAGAATAAAATGCAATGCCAAAAATCAAAGTAACCATCTCACAATCATCAAAAATCTGATGCATAATCTCATATTTGCTGTGACCATAACAAACACAAAGTAAAATCCAGTCGGAACAGTTCAAACGTAAGCTGGACCATAACACATTATGCAAAACGGTAAGGCCACTACTTCGTAAACGAAGATAAAAGTTCACACGTCTTAACATAAAAATATGGTGCAAATCTAACCTGCCTAGGCCTTTAATAAAAGCTTTTACAGACTCCCATTTGTTAAAACCAAAAATTCGCTTATAAACCGAGTTCCAGGCAGCATTCAGCTCCTGCTCCTGGCGAGCTGTATATTTAACCGCTACTGCTGCATAGGTTAAAATAGGAAGGCAATAACTTTCCTGCTATGCTGTAGATAAATGTTGGTGTTGGTGCATAATGGTGCTGAATTTTTTCGCGATAATTTTATAATAAGTGAGACACGGTTTGTTGTAATATTTGGACAAAACTATATTTTAGATCAGTATTTATGCAGTCATTGTAATTGTTGCTGAAACGTTTTCAGGTGAAGCCGCATGACAGTGATCATCATAAGAAAGGTGAACGAAATAATCACAAAATGGTGTCTGAAGTTTACCTGACCCGTCTGCTCACCACAAAGGTATAGGGGCTGTTTACAATAAACCGGCTTCTAATTCGAATAACAACAAATAGCATCTAAAAAACGTTACTCTTTTTTTTATTTTCGTGATGTCGTTGGCGCATGTTATCCGATTTTGTTAATTTATATAAAAATACCCTAGGAAATTTGAAACAGAACACATATGGACAGCCCACCACATGCATCGCGTTATATGTGTTCGCACTTTCCTTTGTAAAGACTAGTTTTGCATCAGAACGCACACCACGACGTTTCCGCTTTCCGTTCGTCTTCTCGTTTAACCAGAATCTCGTAATTTCTTTAAAAGTTTAAACTTTTTACATTCTAATCTTTATCAGAAAATTTACGGATCAATTGTTGAGTTCCAAGCCATTGAATCTATAGAAATTTTTCATTAAAATGTCATCTTCTGCTGTGTGCTCCGATCTGCAGAAGCACGTCATTGACCAGTGGCGTGGTCGGCTGCACGCCTCTTCACTTATTAAATAGCCAAAAGTTCTCAATTTCTTAAGGCTGAAATACTAAACTAAAAAAATTGATGTCAAAAATGGTTATGGAGCGGACTGGAAAACTGGGAACGTGTTTGCTAGGCAAGCGGCGTTGAAATAAGATTGGATGATTGGTTGATGTTCTAGGGTGCGCTGCAGCAGTATGTAGACAATCTGTTTGAGACAATATTCAGTCGAGTGAGTCGCGCCTGTGTTCTACCGGCTGCCGTTAAGTACATGTTTGACTACCTCGATGACTTGGCGCTACAGAACGGCATCTTAGATCCACAGGTCGTTCACACGTGGAAATCTAACAGGTACGTTATCCAATTTTGTATTTTTGGAACAGTATTAATAATAATTGCACTAGTAATAGTAGTTATATATATTGATTTGTATAGCGCCATGTAGAGATGACCATGGGAATGGGATTCCCAATAGGAATGGAAATCCCATGGCAATGAAAATTGATGACAAAAATGGGAATGGGAATGAGAAGGAATGGGAAACAACCTGTATCGGAATGGGAATTGGCCTTTATTCCCATGGGAACAAATTTCCATCGGCGGATGCAGTATTAGGCTTATATACTGCTTAGAAAACGATAAATAGGCCTATTGTTTTATAGTCAAATTCGAGTACCATTAAGTGTATTTTTTGTGGCTTGTGACTTTGTGATGTTTAGTAGTGCATTGCATGATGCTGACTGTCGTGATCAGTTTTGAATTCAACGACAAACAGGCTTGAGTCTTCGATAGGCCAAATAATTGCTTATGTCCCAACGATTAAACGATTGTTTGGGAATGGGAATGGGAAGGAGTGGGAAAAGCCTAGCGGGAATCCCATGGGAATGGGAATTGGGCACAAAATTGGGAATGGGAATGGAATGGGAATGTAAAAAGTCATTCCCGATCATGTCTACTCAAGATGTCAATTATTATAAGTGCATTTCGGCCTTGAAATGTGACGACTGGTTGCAACAATTTGAATTATTTTCCTGAAAATCAACTAATCAAATTTCGAGCACTTTATACAGTAAATGTCAATCGCGGTCCAAAAGTTTGTCGTGGGTCGTTCACGCAGGACTCACCTAGGGAAAAAATTGAAATTACAAATCCTTGGGTGAGGGGTCCATTAGACGCCCCTGCTTGAAAGTTAAACATGGTGTATTTGTAACTTTTTATGCGAAATCCATCCCAGAGTTATGGAGCGTCACCTGCCATACGGGATCACAAAGTACCTGTCACCTGCCGCCCGACACAGGTAAACGCGTCCTGCTTTGCCTTTGCTTTATAACTGGCACTATCACTGTACAACACTGCAGTGTTGATGACATGTTGCGTGTGTAGTTTGCCGTTGCGGTTCTGGGTGAACGTGATCAGTAACCCGGACTTCGTGTTTGACATTCACAAGACGAGTGCCGTCGACTCCTGTCTGTCGGTAATTGCTCAGACGTTGATGGACAGTTGCTCCGTCGCCGAGCAGAAGTTGGGCAAAGACTCGTCTTCCAGCAAACTGCTCTACGCCAGGGACATTCCCAAGTACAGGACCTGGGTCGATAGGTAGGCCTATATCGGTCACATCGGCTTTTTTCTCCACATCGTTTTAGAGGTCTGCCGTAAGTTATTTTGTCGTTAAATATGCATGTGCCATATTTGCTTAATAGACTACAAATTCCGTATTTATAAGCCCATCACTGCCCGTACTATCTGTTGATAGTGGAACCGAACCGTTGGCGTTTTCAGTAGTAGAACACACACAACGCGGTTGATTCTCCATACTACCGTAGTCCACATTCATTTCCCAATTATGCAAATATTAGTTTTTTGGGAATAGGGGGTTACGTAAGTGTAATTTACCACTGTGTTTCGTGTGGCAGCAGTTAAATTGTCTGGGAACGATATTCAAGCCACCTGTACACAAGTGCCAAGATGCGCGGTGTAAGCGGAGTTTTGGCTCTAACGGGCACCTGTTGTTTGCATGTGACTGGCAGATATTACGATGACATTCGCAGTATGCCGCCGATAACCGACCAGGACATGAACGCGCTGCTATATCAAGAGTCATCGGTATGCTGAGCAGTTATTATGTGGCTGCATTACGTGTCTTGTCTTGCCCGTCCGTCCGACTCTGTCCGTCCGTTCCGTACGGACTTCTAACTCGATACCAAAAAGCCAAAAAAAAACAAAATTCGTGTGACCGTTCCCAGGGGCAGGAGTAGGCTAACCCGGTGTGCCGATTTTCACCTCAGAAGGTTTAAGGTCAGGCGGACGGCCGCATAATATGTTGGCATCGGGACGACACATGTGGCTAGTTTGTTTCAGTCTTTTCACAACTGCCTGGTATTCTGGTAACTTGCTTATTACCCTGCAGTAAATTGTATCTTGCTTAATTATTGTATTCCCACGTTTAAAGGCTTAAACGCTATAGTTTATCTCAAAGCTACCTGCCATATGGGATCGCACAGTGATATGCCGTGAGTCTAATACTTTCGATATTTTGCACATTTAAAAAATCTGTATATTAATGATGGACACTTCTAGCCACTTTTATTCAAGCATAGGTCTAAGGTATAAATTTTGTCTTAAGTTATACCAGTAGTTGTTGTATTTATCTGAAAGTGAAATATACTCGGATCAAACATTATCGTCTTGCGTTGTAGATTCATCAAAACGAATTCAACGTTTCTGCAGCTCTGTACGAACTTTATCAGTACGCCGTGAAGTATAACGACCATGTACGTTGTCTGCCATTTGTTCTTCTATTGGTTGAAAACAGAAACGTTACTTGCTTTTATTTGTTCCGCGCGTCTTTTTTTCGTTACACGCAGTCAGCATCGGCCTCTCACAGCTCTGCGACTTTTTCAAGTTCTCACGGGCCTAGTCTTGATGGGCGTTAGTTTTTTGGCAGCCTGCCTTATGTAATGTTATTTTTCTCAAGTGTTCTGATTGAAGTTTGTTGGAAAATAAACGTATTTACTTAGTTCGTACTTACTTTTCAACGAACGAAATAAACTTATCATCTGAAATCACAGTTCAGTTCAGTTTCGTCTTAGGAGTGCACAAAGCGACGAAACTGAACTGAAAATGTCAGTTGAGTTGCCTTGCACGCGCTGTAATAAGCGAATGAACTGGTCGGTTCGGTTCAGACGATTTTGGTTTATTTCACAAAGTGTAGAACGCGAGTTCAGGTCAGTTTATTTCTGTTGCTTTATATGGGCCTACGCTCTCAGGCCTTGAGCCACAGTCAGTCCCAATAGCAACACATCTGTTAGTTTTAGGCTACTATAACCGTCATAATTATGATCATAATCATCACGTTATTTAATGTTTCAGCTGCTGCAGAGCCTGGACGAGGACGAGTTTGCTAGAAGGTATCGACTGTCATTCCGCCTCAACCAGGTCCACATGGCAATGGACAGCTACGTCTGAACAGTAGTACTTACCTGGCCGCAATAGAGCGTGTGACGTCAACAGAATCAGCGTAATCTCACAGCAGCAGCAGCAAATCGCCACTGTTCCTGCTTCATTGTGATGTCGAATATTTGCGCTTGAACTCTTAACACTGGACGAGCGAAAATGTCCCAGTGCTGACATGATAATTATGTGGCCGTCCACCTAGCAATACGCACTCGCTCACCGCATTGTGCAACCTTAACCCTAACATTGACAAAGACGTTTTGAACTAAAAACTGGCACACCAATGCAAGAGCTCTGATAAACGTGTACGACAAATTTTTGTTTTTCTATGCATTCTTGTTTTCGAGCTAGGAACCCCTATCAGACTCAGACAGACAAACAGATGGACGTGCAAAACACACAGGCTAATGCTATCTGTTAGGACGACTGCATAATCAAAGCTATACTCATCAAGGATGCGGTTCCATTAGTATTGCTGATCAGTGGCGGATACAAGGGGGGGCGGGGGTGGCCGCCCCTCTTATTGACCGGATGCATCTTAAAACAGGCGAAAATTTTGCACGAAAATGCACTGTTTTGCATAGCCCCCTCCCCAGACCCCATCCCTACCCTTCCGCCCCTATTCCAAATTTCTGGATGCGCCACTGTCGCTGATAAAACAAGGTAACGAATAAATAACAGACGAGTAGGCGCTGGCGAATATCAACTTTTAATTAAGCCAGTTTTGACTTAAATTTACATCACTTGCTTGTACTGTTTTGATATAATGTTAAAACATGTATCGGGGATAGTTTTAGGGATGACTTTCTTGTTGTTATACAGCGTAAGTTTTACAGCATAAGTTTTTTTGCAGTCACAGATTTTTTTAATTTGCAGCGTAGTTTTGTATTTAAATTGCACCAGAAACGTGTTTTCATTTTCAATACCAAATAACAGATTTGGGGGTTGCAGTTGCAAAGTTTTTTTTGTTGCATGGTTTTTTTCATTAAATTGTGTGTAAAATTGCATTTTCAGTAACAATGTTCACATTAATATCAATGGTTTTTTATAAACACCGTTGTTTTTATATTCTTGGAAAGGAATATGGCCAATAAAAAAGTGCTCACCCAAATGATGATTAAAACGTAAAAACGCCAATTAGACTCATTTCATTATTAAAACTGTTCTACATAATGTAGTGCAGAATATGTGTTTATGTCTCAACACTCAGACGAATCTCCACACTATCATATTTCCGATCCACTAACAGCAGCAAACAGACCATTTGCCAAAAAGAATGAGACCATGTTGTAAAACTGAACGACAGCTAACAAATTCAACAAATATTAACTGTAAAATCATCTAACTTTCTACACTTATATCAACCATCAAAACAATCCTCAACATTACTAAAACTCAAGCACAAAATGCACTGAAAAATTTCACAGCTGCTTCTGTCTACCAAAAACATGACGTTCAGGAACAGGAGGTTTCACTGCGTTAACCTAAGCAAAACTAAGAAAGTAAGCAAGTAACATACTTGGAAGATGCCAGTAAACAGACGGTCACGATGCAAAGCTTTTACGAACCATGTCGTGTATACACTATAGATTATAGTTTCTACAGAGATGTAACAAATTCAAACACCTCAGATCCGCTTACACTGGGATGTTAGCTAAAACTGCAATGGTACCGGTACAGAAAAAAACAACTGCTAAAAACTATGATTACAAACAACAAATACAAATACATAGGTGCAACTTCAAATTGCCAGAGATACAGTGAAATACAGTCAGCTTTAGACTACTGAAAGTTACAAGGTAGTGACGCTGCAACTCACTTATTTTAAAGCTAATTAGATTTGACAAGGTAGTGCAGTGACGCATTTGGGCTATGGTCAGATCTTTCACAACATATGGCACTACAGACATGTGTTTCGCCTTACTACCAATCACAAAATTGCAAATTTGATGCAGAGTATATTGGTGAAAGATTTTAGACAAAAAATCATATGAATACTAAACTCAGTTTGGCTACTGGCTGACACTGATATTATGAAAGATATTATTCTTATTTTGTGTGTTCATTTATTCGGAAACTCTATTTGAACAATAGGTTTATGTATTTGAGTTTGATAATAGTGACAAATGTAAAAGATATCGTAAAACGCTAATTAAGTACAAAACGTGCAAACAAAGTTGGAAATGAGTGCAAAACATTGCAAATCCTCCTGTATATTTCCCGCAAACAAACACACTTTCATTTCCAAAACGTGAAGTGATAGAAAACAAAATACACATCGTTCAGTTGACAAGGCAACTGCATGAGAATATAGCAGTGCTAGAAATGTCACCATAAAGTGCGTACAAAATATTCAGATCCAGAAAAACAAAAAAAAACAGATGACACGTGGGCAGATAAGCCAAGTGAATAAAGTAATAAAAAACAGTCACGGAATGCTCATGAGCTGCAACTGATGCTAATAGTTACAAGCTATCATTATTGTTAAGCTACAAGGACAGGCCACAATGAGAATGAGATACAACAATAACAATAATAAATACAACGAACGAAGTACAAATGAAAAATATGGTTTTATACTGTGAGCATATTTACTGCAATAAAAACTTAGAAAATAAACATAGCTGCGACACAACATAATTAGTCTATTTTAGGCCAAGTTCCAGAAGAAAAGTGAGCATTGGTATTGTGACAGGCGCTCAAGAATGCAGCAAAGAAAGCAATGATGATACAAATTGTGACAAATGCAAAAACAGACACAGCTGCAAAACTGCATCATATATTGTATCATGTATGCGACAGTAAGGCAACTGCAGCGAAAGCCATAGTATCAAGGCACAACCTGTATATGATTATAACACAAACATTTACATAAAAACAATAAAACCCCTATACTTATGTCATGCCATTACTAGTCATGATCAAACGGTTATAATCTAAATGTAAGTTACATCATTACTGTTCTAATAGAACATGATTTAACTATGTAATGCTATGAAATATATGACTACCAGTTAATGCTGTAAATATATGACATGGTTATTGGCAATTGCATGTCAAACATAGCAAATGGCATAAATAATATCAGAGAAGCTCAGTTTCAGATAAAATACACTTACGGTTCAATTCCTTGTGAAAAAAGAATACGAAGATAATTAAAAATAATTATGATTAACTAAATGCAACATAAAATTAAATCAGAACATAAACCAGTAAATTACAAATACATGCATTTAACAATGTCACACTAATGATAATGACGACACATATTTACCTACAATTAATGAGAATTACTACAGGACGAGCTGCGATAATATCCAGAAATGAATGGAGTGAATAAATATTTAATTACTAGTGTTGCGGCCAAACGACTGGACTGTGACCAATACGTGTATACCAAATCAAAAGTCATTTAGCATTACAATACAGTGCTAGCAAAATGAAACATAAAAGGTCAGATAAAATATTATACATAATTATTACATAAAACACGAAATAAAATGATGTTATCATTAAGACTTGTATGAAAAAGGGATAAAAGTCTTTTTCAATTTTTCAATTAACACGATATAGCGTTCAGAAGTTTGTGAAGAATGCAGCCAATTGAGAGTTGTGCAACTTGACTCCAAAATGAATGAGTGAACATAGCAAATGGCACACACGTTAAAACTGATAACTAACAATACATGAATATATAACAACACAATAACGCATCAGCATATCACCATGTTCTACATACAAACGTAGAATTTCTACCGGTGTACAAAATTATCAGATCGAGATGCTCTAAGCTAAACAAAAAAACTAAAAGAATTCTATAAAAATGTGAAATAATAGAAACACGCAGGGAGACGTATGACTCAGGAAATGTTCTCAAAGAACTATAAAAAAACACCTGCATCGTAATTTTTAAAAAATTAGCTGAAAAACTGAATTATGTGAAACTAATACGCATTATCACTGTGTCCACTAGTATGCACAATGCCAAAAATATTAGACAAAAAACCCAATTTTAAATAAATTTTAAATCACTAAAACATTGCATACAAAACAAATCAGAATGGAAATATAAATACTTTGCAAAACAGACCATAAATCCCTTACAAGTGGTGCACATTTAAACTGATAACAAAAGGCACCAACAATCTGTTTTATCAGATACCACTTACAGCAACAGTTTCAGATCAGGAAATTAAGTTGAACTTTCAGTCAAATGTCAACAAATTAAACAAAAAACAGCATATCAAAAGTAAGAACAACTACTTTTCACAGCTATGTAAATCTTATATCAAAATGTACATAAAGGTAACAAAAAAGGCACAAAAACAATATATGTTGCGTAAATCACCAGAAATGCTTATAGTGAATGAGCGAGACTGAGACAGCACAAAGCATGAAATAGCAAACCGCTAACACGGTATCGTTCTCTGTGCACCGGGTTTCAGGACTCCAAGACTGCAATCTGTAGCATGTAATCAACTGACGGAAAATTGTTTCATTCCCCAATCTTCACCTTCAGCACATTTCATCCTGTAATCTCGGCGTTCACAGCACAGCTAAGGTACTCTGCAGTTGAGCTATTCAGTGAATAATGCCGGGGAAGAAGTAGAGCTGTCTGTCAAGGTAACTCTCAAAGCCGGGATTCTGATGACGTTTACTATCAGTCTTCAGCTCTGAGATCGTTGCATTCACCTTCAACCAGCAACAATGAGCACACAACAGATTAGAAAAACCACAAAAAACCGAAACAAAGCAAACCATCCATTGTAAAATGCTACAATCGACTACAAGGTATACTGACCAACCATGAAACTGTTCAAGTGAACAATAATCAGGAAGTAATCTAATTCACAAATTCATAAAAAATGAAATTTTCAGAGGAATTAAGCACCGTCCATGAATAACCCAATCTTCTAATAAAACCATCTCAAAATGAATGAACTCCTACTGTCCTATGCACAATCTTTTTCTTCTAGTTTACACTCAAAATTACCACAAATTTTACAAAATCGTTTTAGTTATAGTGGCATGCTTTCAAAAAGCTGCACCAAAATACTGCAGGTTTTGGGTACAATTTTTTTAATTTCTGCAACAAATCATCTGGCCAGACCTAAGATTTGACCTAGACTGTTAGTAAACATTTAGGTACAGCACAAGCCATAGCCATTGTTAAGCGATTAGGACAGGCCACAATGAAATATAATATTAATAGAAAAAAACACAACAATTCAACAGAGCATAAATGCAAAATATACTTAAAAAAATACCTTTGTGAGCATAGTAACAATATCAGAATTGCACGCATCACTCATAAAAACTTTCACAAGGCTTCGTACATATCTAGTGCCATTAGATTTATTCCGAATCGATTCAAATCCTGAAATTAATCACAGATATAAAAAAACAAATAAGAATACAGCATACAATATATGTATCAATAATGTATATCTGAGAACTTGATGCGCAGGATTGAGATCTATATCTCTGGTGGTTTGGAGAAAATACAGCAATGCATATAAGAAAATATTACAAAAACCAAAAAAAAATCTCTAAATGGTATTTCCACACATTCTGTCACGAGACGACCTTGAACTTAACCCTCTTCACTCTAAAACCCAATAAGTTTATCTCTGTCAAAAATAATCTACTGACAAAAGTTTTGAAAAATTCTATCAAAAAATTTCAGCTACATGCAGATGAAGAATGGGAACAAAATCCGACCAACCTTCTCGTGTTGGGTAGCAAACTAACAGATGACCGTTTGTCTGTCTGAGCACATCTGCCTCATCCACGCCTGCTGCTGCTGCATCAACAGACATCATTAACATCATTAACACTGGACAATGGACATCACTTATTTTACCATATGTGTACTTTGGCACCACATACTCGAAGATTGGTGGTTTGGCTTAGTCGGTAACGTCGCTGGTCACATCAATGAAGTTAACTAACGCTGGGCCCCGAGTACCACTTGGATGGATGATTGTTGATAGGCACAGGTAAACCATCTCAGTATGCAACCAGCCTCTCAGGTCAACTCAGCCTGGCCATCCCCCATGGGTAGGCATAATGAGTACCAGCAAAAGCTGGGATGTCAATAGGCACACCATTCAACGCACCAGCTCTGTGTCCGCAGTCTGGCAGTGTAAACTGGTGCGCCACCCTATGGACCTTAAGGCTTGGGAAAGACTTTTTTACTTGAAGCTTTCATCATGTTGAATTTGTCGTTTTTAATAACAGTTATAATAGTAATTATGTACAGATCTACTAGCACCATAATTTAATTACTAGTCACTGAACAGTGTGAAAAAAACTCAGTGCACAAAATAGCAAACCAAATGGAAACATAGTATGCGGCTCATTCACTTAAATACCACCCACACCAGTTCTTAGGTACTAGCTCCTCCCTACAGAACCCTAGAGACAACAAAAAAAACAAAATCAGAAACAAGACTTTACATACTTCCTCGGCAACAGCAGAAGAACAGAATTTTTGGAACTCCTTTCAGATTGGGACAATTGACGTCTGACAGCTCATCCCTGATCTGTCTCTTAGAGAGGTATTTTCCATCGGTTCCAATGATTGACTCTGGTATGGGATCACCATGCGGATCAATTTCGTTGCCATGGCTGAGTATAAACAGCATGTAGCATTGCGGCTTTGCACCATTCACTCTCCGAGTTGATGACCTCTTGATCTTCTTCAGCATTTTCTATACCGTAACACACAATGACTTTGCATGACAGTCAACAGACATTCAACATCACAAGGACTCAAACAAAAATTTCTGTTCAGAGAAAACAGTGTCAGATTTGTTTTTAGCACTGCTAAGTTGGATAGAGTTCCAGAACCCTTTTCCTCCCAGCTTCCTTCTCCCTTTACTCCATTCACCTTCTCATTCTTCCTAGGTCCTACCACCTTAATCTAGCCAGCGGGGCGAGGAGATTGCTGTAAGCTCCCCAGTGCGTCTAGGTAGAGCCTAGCCGCTAAAAAGCTTGTGGTGCACTTTGAGCTAAGAAGAGCATTTATGGTAATAGCAATTATTTCAAAGTTTTTATTGAAACAAGTTGCTGATTTGTAACACAATTGCAATCAGTGCTAAGTCACGAATTTTTGACAATCACTGCATGAATTGGGGTCCAAAAAAGATCGGGTTCTAAGCTGCAGCCTCGTTAGCCTAATGCTTAATCTGACACTGAATGTAAAGTTGCAGAATTGCTGTATTGCATCCCCAGAAATGCAATATACACTGTGTCAAGAAAAGCATCCCCAACATTTTCGACTGTAACTGGAAAGTCAATCCTTAGATTTTGATAATTTTTGGTACAAATATTCATGACAAAACTTGCCATCAAATGACAGTTCAGTGGATAAAAAAGTGATATTTCGCTGGTTGTGTTTTCCCCAGGTAGTGCAGAAACAAACGTTGGGTGAGGTGGGAAACTAAATGGTTATTTGATGGCAAATTGTGCCAGGAATATTCGTACCAAAAATTATCAAAACCTGATAATTGGTTTTCAAGTTACAGTCGAAAATGTCGGGATGCTTTTATTGGGACATAGTGTAAATCACAGGCTGAACAGCAGTTCAAGCCCTATGTTAACGGCGACTTCTCTTTCCTATGGGGAATCCAAAATTTTTTACGTCTATAGGGGGTTTCCTGAAATGGGCCATTGAATGCTGCCAATAGAATTTTACCCCGACTGATTTGTTGCAATGAGAATTTTATGCAACAGTCCAATAACTGCAATAATACGATTAGTGAAATTAGCATTACTGGTGTTTTTCGGGCCTAGTGGGTGAGGCATGCAATATTAGTTCGTTTATTTATATGGCCATTTTGTGGATATAAAAATAACTTTGTTCAGTATTGTCAGCAATGCAGGCCAGCGGTGACGTCATGCCTGACGCGTATCGTCTGCTTTGTTCAGTCACGCCACTAGATAGTAAGTAACAGTTATAAGCGGCTTGGCTACAGCAAAAAATATCTGATGCGCAATAGGAAAACAGTATTTTAGTAATGAAACCGAAAATATAAATACAAAACATCAGTTTATACACTTGTTAACGTCAACATTGAAGAACTCGCACATCGAAAACAGCAAAAATCACAAAAGGTGATATTATTCAGCAGCACATTGACACACAGTCAGTGTGACGCAGGCAAAATCACCTTTTGTGATTCTTGCTGTTTTCATTGTGCGAGTTCTTTAATGTTGCCGTTAACTAGTGTGTAAACTGGTGTTTTGTACATTTATACACATTAACAATGGCTTGATAAGAAGCTACAGAAGAGGTCTAAAAGAATTTCAACGGCACAAATTTCTGCTGAGATATTCGCTTGATGTCACAGTGTTAAACTGTGACTATTGGTAATTCAGGCTCATTGTGATGACTGTTGACGTCATAATGCTACAAACATCTAATGAATAACAGTAAAGTACAGCTATCTTACTGAAAATGTATTATGGTAAACTTTGGTGCTATAAATTGGGCAAAGCAGAGAGAGGGGTAATTTGCTTTCTACTACATTGGCACAAAGTGAAAAAGTTTAATCAATATCCATTCAGAACATTTTGAGTACCGTAATCATTACTTCCTTCGCTTAGCAGAGAGATGGTAAATAACAAAGGCAAGCCAAGCAAACACACTATTCTCACCTTGGCGCTGAGGCCATCGGCATCATTGTATATTTCTACATCAAAGTGTAGCTGATGAAACAACTGCTGCAGCCGGTCACGATCCAGGTCAGTACCACAGCGATCCTCCTGCACATTGATGATGCACGCTACTCCACGACATCTGCTGTTCATTGGATAGGCCTAAACAGGTATCAGCAACAATGACTTATCTGTGTATATTTCATCATATCACTATGCAAAAAAAACAAACAAGCCATATCATGAGTCTGATATTCAAAAGCAAAGTTGTGCAAAAAAATCTGCAAAAAAAGTGTAGAACGTAGTGTATGACTTCTTCATAATTTATAACTGACAATAGCAATTACCAATCAAAAACTGCCATTATAATCTAAAGTGAAAAAAAAGCTGAAAATAAAAATGGAATAAAACTATAAAACACAGTTCAGAAGTTTGGATCATCAAATCAAGCTCTAGCTTCAGTATATTCAATATGATGCAGAAATACTGCACTAAGTAAAACTTCAGCAACTGTGGCATTCTCAACAGTAAATATGATCTCATGAAATAAAGAAGCAACATAGTGTCATTTAAATGTAATTGGGTCCAATTATGACTTATTCCGCCAAGACTACGTTTAGCCAGTGTCAGACAGCATCTCAGATTACAGTTATGTAACGTGAATTGTGGCACTATACTTTCTTACTTATAATGTAGTGACAAATAAAACAACCAATAACTAATGAAATAACTAACAAATACCTCATCTTTATGCTGCTGATAGAAAGACTCTGTTGATTGTAAAACTTTGACAATAGGAAGGTCATAATCATCATTATCATCATCATCATCATCATCATCATCATCAAGACACTGATGTTTTATTTTCTTACGACTTTTACCACCTGTCAAAATACAGCACAATCAACATACTGCATTCCACCGTGACCACTCCACATAAATGTAGCCAAAATTGTTCCATAAAAATTAAAGCTGTCAAATTAACGCATTAACACATTAATACATTAAAGAATTAACACGTGTTAAAAATCAATGCACATTAAAAAAATTAATGCACATACGTAAATTTACTACATTCTGTGAAGATAAGTTCTAATATTTCATTAAACTGCAGTTATTTGACGAACAAATAACATACAAAATTACAAGTAATTAAAAACTGTTTTGTTGCCAATCGATCACTACTGTCACCATTCTGCAACACAGCCACGAGTTCGTCAGTCGTTATTCCAGTCACCCTCTCGATGTAGTCCACCTACAATATTAGCAATATTTAATGATGCGTTATTAACGCATTAACACATACGTTAAAAAAATTAATGCAGTGTGCTAATGCGTTAAAAAATTAACGCTTTGACAGCTCTAATAAAAATCTTAACAAAAAACTGTTCTGAAAGTGAATGAGATGTATAACAACTAGGTTAGATGACAACGCAGCACAAATCACTCTACGCCTCCACCCACTGTATTCAGTCATGCAATCCGTTCGCCTCCATTCACCATCTAAACCTCCAAGACCTAATGAGTCCATTCCTTTGCATTACTGACAAACGTTTGGTCACAATCCATCAAGCCATACAACAAATGACATAGAAACCAGCATCGAGGAACAAATGCACCGATAAACACAGAGACAGAAAATAATGCATCTGACACCACCTAAAAAAACACAAAATTGATCTTTGAGCTCTGCTAGCAGTTTTTGATGCATACAAAAATTCTGTCAAGAACGTAACTAAACAACAGAAACTCCGATAAACACATCATCTCATCCACTAACTATATTCATTTGGCAGAGATAATAACAACAAAGCCAGCAATGCAGCAAAGAATCTAGCACTGAGAACGGACAGACAGACAGACAAACAGACAGACATACGCTGGTGACCTGTGGGTGCTAATACTGCATCATCAGCTTGACGTTTCACACCGGCCGCTGTTTTCTTGCGTTTTCTTGACATACCATTACTGCTAACTGCTCCTGCCTGTCACAGCCAGCATTTGCTATTATCATACATCACTGTTATCAACAACTAACCAAACAGCACTGAGATGTCTATAGATAGCACTTTATTACAATGCTGACAAATAAAAACCAATTCCAGAGTATTTCTATGTCACTAGAATACTTTAAATAAATCATGATTATGGATCACTCTAACCACTAGCTTGTAGATATACATATTCTTGTTAGGAGCCTAGCCCAGCTCAGAACTTCAGAAGTACCTGGTAAATTTTCTGGAATAGGCGGTAACAAATTTGTGCAAGCCAGATGCCATTGCTGTGACACAACTATGGCAGATTACTTGATGGATGACATTAACATGACTTTACTTTGAATTAAAATAAGCACCAAGTCATGAGAAGAAACGAAACAAGAAATTTGAGCTAATGCTCACGAGACGCGCGAAAGCAGTTCCGGTTCAGTAGTTTAGCTGAAAATTGGAGTGCTCATGCTAAGTTAATATACAAATACCAAATTCTCTATCTGGATTGCATAACGATAGTAGTGTGGCACCACCTTGTGAATGACATAGACTTGTGTCGCAGCCCGAAATCGCCAAAAAAAATCCAAAAAAACCGCTATTTTGGCACTCAAGATCATCCAAGGTCATTGAACTCAGCGCCAATCGAGAGCCAGTGTACGACTTCCTATTAGTGATTAATAGTAACCTAGGCACTATATCGCACCGTTACTGAGATACAGCGACTTATTGGCAAAAAATCGCAAATTTTGCCCACCCCCTCTCATTTAGCGCCCTCGTTCGAGGTGACCCCCTTCGAATTTATGGAAAAGCTTTACGGTTCCTGAAACTAGTCTTTGAGGCAGCTGACGGTGAAGATTTGGTGATCCTAGCTTGCACCGTTTTGACTGATCTACCCATGTGACAGACAGACAGACAGATGGACAGACAAACAGACAGACAGACAGAATTGCGATGGCTAAGATGCGCTGAAAGCAGTAGCTGCTTTTGCGCGTAAAAATGATATTTTTTAGCGTATGTGATAATGTTGTAAAAATAACCCCAGAACCCAATCAGCCCATGTTTGCAATAATGCAGATATAGCAAAAACATCACCAGTGGACACAAATAGTACAGAAAATACAATGCATAATGCACCAATTAATACATGGTGTTTCATAAAAAGAATTCCTTTTTGTTTTTTTCATAATTCACTCAAATGATGAGCAATTTGCATGAAATTTTTACCAGTTGTAGCTGAATAAATACTAATTCGAAACAGTTTAACAAAACATGGCAGTTGATTAAATATTCTTTGCTAGTCATGATGTAATGCCGACAGTATAATGTGTCACGGGTACAAACAGGCTAATCCCAATTGGTGCTGCCAGTTGCTACCCTGCTTCAGTGGTGAAAAATCTGGTTCGTTGGTGTCAAATATTTGAAGTTTTACAGTTGCAGCCACAAAAACGTGCAAAGCGATCTAAATTACGTGTCTGTGGAGATAGTTGGTTTTTCACATGTTCGAGCAAGACACCATCACATCAAGCTTGAAAGATGTTGAGTTTTGGGATCACAAGACGCCCGATTTCATGCTTCCATGTTGCTCAGTGTTGACAAAATAAGCATTTTCATTAGCAAACCAGATGAAGTTCACCATCGAAGCAGGGTGGCAACTGACAGCACCAGTTAAAACTAGCAATTTTGTACCTGTGACACATTATGACGTCAGTGATACATCACGATTAGCAAAGAATATTTAATCAACTGCCATATTTAGTTGAAATATTTCGAATTGGTATTTCTTTAGCTACAACTGGCAAAAATTTCATGTAAACTGCTCATAATTTGAGTAAATTATGAAAAAACAAAAGGGGGTCCTTTTTTATGATACACAGTGTAGTATTACAAATAAACAATAGCACCAACATTGCATGTGTCAACACTCAACACAAGAGATTGTGTAAATACAACAACATACTCGGAACTGCTGCAAATATCGCTGCACAACACCATGCTGAGCTGTTGCTTCTAGCGCTTTACAAAATCCTTCAAAATGCTCGTCATCTCTCCTCACAAGCAGTGCCAACATTTTCTCAATCTGTTTGTCTACCGTTTTCTAGAAAAAATACACATTTGACATTAATGACAAAAGTATACTATTTAATTGCTACTGTGTACATAGACAGCTTGGCAGTCTACACACAATATGGTAGGCTATGTGATGTTAATCATTTATCATGATCATCACCTTTGATTAACTATTGATCATCATCACAGTTCTATTTTTTTAAAAATGTTGCAAAAAATGTTCAACGCAATGTTAAAAATGGTTATCATGAACACCTCATCAAACCTAGAATTTATATTAAGCTGCGTTTTGGATGCTGAACATGTTCGCATTTGTTCATAGATAAGTATATGAAAAATATGCTAATTCATGCATGTCAACCCAACACTTAAATTTTTTCGTAGTTTTAGCTAATATTTTTAATTTCTGCTGACGGCACGCCAGAGAAAAATTCGAAAAAGTTTTGTTTTGCTGTATTGAGGCAATATGTTTAATTTGTTTACATTTGTTTTTTATGCTCCTGCATAGACTATTTAATTTGACACCGCACATGTTCTTGTTCGGTCATCCAAAACGCAGCTTTAGTGTCATGGTTTAGCAGCGGTGACGTCATTGGTTACAAAAGAAGTTGCAATTTTCTGACAGATGGCAGCAATTTTGCCCCAGAATTCCCATCTTTGGCCCAAATTTTGTATTTTTAGCAAAGTTAGTTAAAGTTAATAGCAGATTAATAAAGTGCCATGAAAACTAAAATAAGAAACACAAATACTTGCTACATTACAGTTAGAACTCATCACTGTAAGCACTGATGAACATTTAGATCAGTCACAAAAACTAGTTGGCTTTTGTTTAACATACCATGAAGACCATGAAGCTGAAATATGTAAATCTAATGAAGAACTTGCACTTCAACTAGCAAACTGTTAAACGCTTTGTCACAATAATATCAGCTTTCAGACGGGACAGTGATAATGAGTTTGAGTTGTACATGTACTCCTAAGGACACATCTAATTTCTACACTGGCATGTTCGTCATTCAGCTAAGAAATAAACTGACAGTATACAGTGCATGCCACAAATATAAAAAATTTTGCACACAATTATCAGCAATATCGTACTTCAGTTTGGCAGTCTCGTATCTGTCGGTCTGTAAGAACATGTCGGTCTGTAAGTGCAGTCCATAATCCATGTTCAACATCAATCTCTTCAACCAGCTGACTATGTTTGCTGTCAAATGCTTTCCTAAACAGCTCCATATCTTCCTACACAAATCAATAACCCACAGTTCAAGTAACAACACTCAGAACTCCAAATAAGTTCCAACACAATGGCTGCAAGTTTTGCATGCAGGCAAGATCCTACAAGATCCTAGGTAGTCACCGCTTACACTGATACATATAACAACTCCGATAAACCTTATCCCTGAGCTTTTAAAAGTTACCCTAGCCATACTAGATATAACTGTGATTATCCATATTGGATTCTCAGCCATCATTTCTCAAGGTGAAACCTTGGCATCTAAGTAGGTCGTCTGCAATGACATCACAGCCCAGCAGGCAGCAGCCTAGCAGCCTAGCAGCCTAGCACTAGGCTAGCAGGCTATAACTGGCCGCCTGAGCAGATGAGGCAAAATGGCAATCGTTTTTGTCAGTGTCAAATTGTTATTAAAATCGTTTATTGTGACACCATTAGACATTGTACAGCATCTGATGATTAAACAGTGGTTGAGATGTATACAGTGAATAAGTTGGAATGTTGTTTTTGTTTCAAATGTTGTGATCGGTTACATCCCACCTGGCTGCCTCTTTATCTCCAAGGTCGGATCTATGCTGTGTCTATGACACAGCTTAGAACTAAGCTAAAGTTACCCTAATCCTAACCCTATACATAACCCTGAAACATACTACATGTATAACCATTAAACTTACAGGTCCATGGCCACAATCAAACTCACTTGTAAAATTTATGTAGAGTTTAGACCTCAATTAGACATTTCACCTTGCATATATAATATGTTGATTTAAGCTTTATAAATGTATGAAATAAATGTCTGAATATATAATTACGAAAAACTGGTGTTATGTTATGTTATGCTAAAAATCCTATCTTGCCAAGTGGCCAGAAGTGACGTCACCGGCTGTAAACAGTCAATGGCAAAATTAATTTTAATATTTTTAATGACAAAAAATACTGTGTCGCACCACAACTGCAGCAGTATATATGGGTAGAAAATGTTATTTTATAATGCGTATGGGCCTATACATGTTTCTATGCATATTTTACATTGACGACGAGTACAACCAGTGAAGTCATCATCCTGTCAACATGGGAAATCCTTTTCTACGACATTTTCGTAGACTGTCAATTTCACATGTAAATTTCTTCGTGTAGATTGAAGTTAATCACACTTGTATACAGTGATGCATTTATGTAAAACTGATCTGACACACAGTAGGTAGGAGTAAATCTAGGAAGGTCAGGCATAACCGTGCAATGCAAGGCAGCTAGGGATCTTTATAACACCTGCCAAATATGAAGCTGATCGGACAACCGGCAGCGAAGTTATGGGGATTTTTGCCAACTGCGCAATTAGCCGCCGTGACCGTTATTTTTGACCCTTTGACCTTAAAATTGGTCCACGAGGTGCGTATCACCCAGGGACCCTTCCTATCGTGTTCGGTCTTCTTAGGCTATTCCGTTTTCGCTCTAAGTGGAGCACCGCGAGGGACAGACGGACGGACAGACGGAGGGAACGGCCGTTGCCATGGTAACGAGGTCACCCGGGGCAAGGCGGCGAGGGGTCCTTATGACATCTGCCAGATATGAAGTTGATCGGTCAACCGGCGGTGAAGTTATGGGAATTTTTTGCAAACTGTGTAATTAACCGCCGTGACCTTGACCTTTGACCTTTGACTTTGAAATTGGTCCACGGGGTGCTCGTGTCTCAGGGACCCTTCCTACCAAGTTTGGTCTTCCTAGACAATTTCGTTTTCGCTCTAGATGGAGGCACACGACGGAAAAACGGACGAACAGACAGACGGAACGGCCATTGCCATTGCAACGAGGGCACCCAGTGCAAGGCGGCAAGGGATCCTTACGCCACCTGCCAAATATCAAGTTGATCGGACAACAGGCAGCGAAGTTATGGGGATTTTTCGCCAACAACGCAATTAGCCGCCATGACCTTGACCCTTGACCTTGAAATTGGTCCACGGGGTGCCAGTGTCCAGGGACCCTTCCTACCAAGTTTGGTATTCGTAGGCCTTTTCGTTTTCCCTCTAAGTGGAGGCACGGGACATACAGACGGACAGACAGACAGACAGACGGACAGGATCAACACATGATGAGTCCTTCTAGGAAGGACGACCCCATAATAACACTGTACTAAATAGCACTGTCAATTATTTTACTATAATTTGTTTCGATGCAAATTCATGGTAGGCCTAATTTATTTTCAATAAATTTTCACAGCAGATAACCATTTCATGCTAGCTTTCGTGAAAATTCTTGGCAGACAGCGAAAATCGACTACTTATTTTCCGTGAATTTTCACGGCAGATAACAGTGGTAAAATTCGATAGTCTTTCCCAAAATTAATCTGTATCGACGCCACTGACATACTTTTACGCTACCAAACGAGCTATAAATAGGACGCTACCTACTTACTTCTACTTTCAGTTTCAGGGTAGACTGGGGTAGTCAGGGCAGAACTTTTCCTAGTATGCAACTACACAAATTTTATCACATGCCGGTAATAACTACCTATTACCCGTGCGCAGTCACCAATAGTCGTCACATCTGCCGCCCTCTGCAAATCACTTTCACTTGCTACGTTTTCCCCACAACAAAAATCCCGTTCCTAGAATAAACAAACATCACACGGAAGCGCCAAAACGATTCAACGAAAGCAAGTAAGCAAGTGGAAACTGAAGTCAGTCATCACAAAACAAATAGATGTTCATTGGACACTAAACCAAAAAAAATATTTTTAAAAACTTTCAAAAACTAGAAAAATTTATAAAAACCTATAAACGTAAAAGTTGTATTTTTTAAATGTAGGTTTTTCAGCCATGGTACTACCGTGAGTTACTAAAAGTCCGTAACGTATGTCACACGTTTACATACTGTTCATCTGGCTATTCTGTTTGCGTCACGCGTGACGTATGGTGTTGTTCTGTCGTTTGGTTAAATTTTAGTAAGAAGGTGGGCAATAAAGTAAGATATTGATGACATTTGATGGTTTTAGTAGACATTATGTGTAGTATATTTAATTCTGTTTTTGACGGAGTGTTGTATAGCTGGGTATATCGAGTAAACTTGCAGTTTAGCGTATAAAAGAGTGTATCAGGCAGTAAAAAACTAATAGAATGCTTGGGGTAATAAAAAAAATTTAGCGATAGATCTAAGGAAACTATTATGCCTTTGTATAAAAGTCTTGTAAGACCGCATTTAGAGTATTGTGTACCAATTTGGAGCCCGTATTATTAGAAGGATATTGAGTTAGTTGAGGGAGTTCAACGTCGTGCAACTAAATTGATTGACGATGTAAGAAATTTACATTACGAAGAACGTATTAAAAAATTAAATTTAATGACATTAGAAAAAAAGAAGGCATAGGAGTGATTTACTAGAAACATTTAAAATTATTAATGGTTGTTATAATTTGCAATCAGATTTATTTTTTACATATGATGAAGGTCAAAGAAGAGGTCGTTCGGTTATTACTGATGATATGGCCAAATCAGTCGCTTCCTCCCTGGTCTGCTCTCGCTTAGACTACGCCAATTCTCTTCTTTTCGGCACCACTCAGAAAAATATCAACCGTCTTCAGTGCGTCCAAAATACACTTGCCAGAGTTGCTGCCAGTCACGCTCTCCCTCATGGTACTCGCTCATCTGATATTCTCCAGGATCTGCATTGGCTCCCAATTGATCAACAGTAGCAAGAAATGCTCATAGCTGCCTCCGCCCACGCATTTTTGTCCCAGCTTAAAGTCCTATCTCGGACTCCAAACGGTGACTTAACCCTAACCAAGACTAGCTATTTTGACGAGTTTGACAGCAAAGAATATTAATAACCCTAGGTTTTCGCTGTAGTTCTAGGCTTGAACCCTAGCTCGTGCTGTTCTGCGGCCTTAAAAC
>Ga0209367_1000600_pt1 | contig 37668 bp, 18 predicted proteins | sample WorMetLIZISLAND2_FD_187412 | JGI IMG/M metagenome (GOLD analysis project Ga0209367, IMG submission 187412) | Marine gutless worms symbiont microbial communities from Max Planck institute for Marine Microbiology, Germany - Olavius geniculatus... ...
GTGCTAATGCCACGGAGCTATAAATTATTTATACTTCCATGTGCTAATGCAAACGAAGAAATTTCAGAACAACGAATATTTGCTACACTAAGTCAAGACTCAAGACAGTCAATGTCAACTACTTAGTGCTGAAGTGCGACAAGTAGCAAACAGCAACATCCGTACAAAAGCTGCTGATAAAACTCTGGAATTGTCATAAATTAAACTAAAAGCGCTAAAATTCACGAAAAATCACGGATTTCACGGAAGTCAGCGTTTTTCACGGAAGGAGGTCAATTTCACGAAAAATGTCACGGCCGTGAAGTCGTGAATTAAGTTGGTCCCTACTAATACGCGCTATAGTTAGCTATGCTAGCTCTCGCGCGTAAAAAACAGTGAGCTGTTTATGTTGACCACCTGACATTTCAGTCTACTAGGAGGAAGAGATGAACGTCTCTCTGTGTCTGTGTGGTGTTGTAATTTGAACAGGATGCTTGCTGGGTGCTGACATTTTATCAAGCTGCACAGACTGGAATGCTCATGCTTGCTTGCTGCGAGCGGCCCCGTAGGATGTAGCATGTATATAGGCTGAACTGCAGCACTGGTTGGCTGTGACCTAGTTTAACTATTGACAGCCTGCTCTGCTCGACTCCTCTCCCTCCTCGCTCATCTGTAAAGGTGCAGTGCACAGGCTGTTGGCCGGACAACAGTACCGGTATGCTGGTGGTGCAGAAGTGTGCCAGATTTGCCATTGTCGGTCCGCTGATGCCGCAGTTCTCTGCGGCAACTGATCTGCAGCGTTCATTGATGTCACTGTCATGTCAGACAGTTTTGTGCGGCCGCGAGTTTCGAGTCAGAATCTGGATTTTGGCGGCGGTGCTAGATCCGTCTGCGGCTAAGTGATCCGTCTGTAGCAAGTTCTTCTGTAATCTGTGTGCGTCATACATGTACGTGTCGGGACTAGGACGGGACGTGGCTGGTGCCCATTAACGATGTGTGTGTGACGTCAGAGATAGGTACATGCCTGGCGCTAGGTGGTAAAGTACGTATCTGGGCCAGCCAGCCAGTCAGCAAGCGACTGTGTTTGGTCTAGGTATAGTGGGTATACCCGGTACGTTGCTGGCGGCTAGCTAGTAGCTACTGCATAGCCAGCGATAAAGAGTTTTGCAGTGTCTTGCAGATTGTAAAAGTGTATGTGACTGATCACGGATTGACTTGGGCAACCGTTGCTGTAGGCGCCTGGTTTCTGTTAATACGTGAAGGATATATACATTTATTTTGGCCTTGGATTGGACTCTTATATTTTAGGTAGTGTATAGCATTCCTGAGTCCATGCTGATTGCCGGAGTCTACTGTACATTGTGTAGGCTGCTGCGTTCAGCGTTCAGCCCACTGCTCAAAACATATATACGCCGTCGAGCAGTTATCAAGCTCTCATCTAGCCAGCTGGATCTGTGGTTGATGAGTGCTGGACGAGAACGAGCGCTTGCTGAGCTTGTCAAGCCAGCTTTAATATGTAAACGGGGTATTACTGGCAAACCGCTAAGGATGGGACTGTTCTTCTGCTGGAGTGGATAAGCAAGTGCCGTGCGAGCTCATACTACTGCAGACAGTGTGGTGTACTGCTTAAACCATGGCATGGACTACACCGTAGTTAGCTCTATGAAGCATGATTGCAGCCGAAATTTGCCAAAAACTGCAGTTCGAGCTGAGTGCGGTTTACTTTGAAGTACGGTATACCACTGCTGCCTGACAAAACTGCCTCCCCTGAATGGAGTTATGTAATGACACTATGTTTGAGATCTGGAAACGTCGTTGGTCATAACTGGTGAATGTGGATTGAGTGCCTTGGCAACAAGGCGTGGCCTAGCGGTCCTATACACGGTGTCCTTTTTTTGCCGCAAGTCTTTTCGCTGTACCACTCAACCACCCAGTGTACAAACTCAAACCTGATCCTCAATGATCTCTGAAGGGTGGTAGAGTAACTGCAATTCTCACTGTGTGAAAATGGCCGGCTTTGTAGATTTCATTCAGCTAGGCCTAAAGCAGACTACATATGCCCGTTCGGTTATAGTTGGGCAGAACGATTTGCGTTGACAGCATGATTGGTTTGGTCTCCTGTTAAATTATTATCATTCATTCATTGACTGACTGACAGACGACTGGCCAGTACCATGGACTCTATTCACACGTTGTACTAGCTAGTCCTTCTGCCCTGTCTGTCTGACTGAGCTAATTGCCTTGCTGTATGATTTGTACATTGTTAGGCTATTTTCGTCATTGTCCCAGGAATAGATCTGAAGTTGAAACTTTGCCTGTGGTAGAGTATGCATGGTTGGAGGTTGATGCCTGGGTCCAGTTTTACTGCTTGGTGCTTTATTGGGTGAAAGCTTCCAGTGATGGAAGGAGCCCTGTTAGTGTGCATAGTTTATGCAAATGCTGATCACTGGCTTCGGAAGCTATAGTTAATGATTGTCTGATGTGTGCATCCTGCTATCTGTATATCAGCAGCTCAGGTGATGCGCCCTACTGCTGTCATCTGATTGTACTGAGTCACCAGCCTGCTGAGACATGTGATTGTGAATTTGTGATGTATAGTGACGTCACGGGCACCTGTTCTTAGAGTGCTCACACAACACACGTGCTATAACGAACCAAAACAGTTTAATACCGGTATTTTATTTTATGCTGCAGACTTGCAGTATGTAGAAAAAAACAACTCTGCCAGTTTGTGGCGCGACTTTTTTCAGTCTGTGATTTGATAAACGGGAAAATGGAGTCGACTTTGACAGTCCCTCGTTGATTTCATTACATTCCATTGCACATATATGCCAGGGAACTGTCTTTGTTCTATCCATGCACACACCATGCTGGCGCGTACACTGGTTATGATGATCGTGCACGCTGATGTCATCATACACTGAAATTAGAAGCTCAACACCAGATTATCGCGTTGTGCTTGTTATGATAGGCAATAGGTGAATAGCATGCAGTTAATAGAAAAGTCAAAAGCTAATCTGAAATAAGCATGCTTGCCGTGGATATGGATATCCATGGATATATCCATGTGTGGATATTAGGCTTAAGTCATTATATGCTTGAATATTAAGCTGGCGCACCTGCTAATTGAATTCAATATATATATGCTTTGTCTCTGTATAATATTTCCCTGCCTGTCATTCTTACTCTTCATTTTCTCCTTACCTCCGCCAAGGAAAAGTTATGGACGGATCTTTCTGAAATTTTGAGGGTATGTTGGGCATGGCATAAGCTACAAGTGATTCAATTTTGGGCGTGATCCAGCAGGAATCCTGGATTCTGGATCACTTTGAAATTTTCGTTACCATTGCGTTAAAGGGGGCATAAGGGAACCGCTGGCAAAGTGAATATGGTGATGCCACCTGGCAAATAGCTTTGCGGGCTACGACTGCTATGTAGTTTATTTATGTTACTGAGTTGAATAATCGTTGACATCAGCACGTCATTATTTAGTTAGCCTACATTCATTTATTAGCACTATAGCAGCAACAAATCTTAATCTTTAGTGCTTTAATGCTTTTGGTTGGGCAACAAAAGGTCTATCCATTTGTGAGTTTTTATTTTATTTATCTAATGCTAACCAAATTTTATTTTTTTGGCTTAATAACGTAGGCCCTACATAATGCTAGTAGAAAGTACAAATCAAGTGTGCTTCAAAAACGTTTGCATCACCCTAGGCGTACATGAATGACACCTGCGCCTTGGCAAACAAGAATCCTAGCTGTTGCTGACCGTACCGCCTACATTCCAAGGCCAGCGTCTGACTTCCGCCCTGGAAGGAAAGCCATTTCCCAGAATGGCTGTTGTCTCGTACACGCTGTGGTGACGCTGATATATCGAACGCTAGAATTAACACTAGGATATGATACGACAATTCGGCGCACGTTGTTGACGGCTACAGGCAGCAACATTGCATTTAAAATTGCGGCCAAATCGCTGCAGATAGAGACATGATTACTTTTAAAAGCCTACCGGAAGTCGCTACTGCCCTATCTAACGATACCGACCTCTACCACGTACCGTTTAGCCACAATACATGGGTTATGGACCAACAGACGACATACTGTACCCAAGGCTCGACCTAACGGTTGATGAAAAACAGAAGCAGTAAAATTATGTAGATTTGCCCAAAGGTCGGAAAATACTTAACTGAGCTCATATTTTAATGCAAATGTGCGTTTGTTTTGTACTTTACTTATTTTTAGCGACTTCCAAAAAGAAATATAATTTTCTTTGGGGTATGGACGCTCTTGCGCTACTCTATTTTGTGAAAATTTGGGAGCTACAAGTACGAAGAATAGTCGTCTGTGGATATGGATATGGATGGGAAATTTCATATCCACGGCAAGCCTGGAAATAAGGTTCCTATACCCATGCAGTGACATTTTTCGCATTAATTGGACTCTTTTTTCGTTTAGTTTCTGAAGTTTGTGGGAGTACAGATAGAGTATCCAGGCAGTTGACACTCTACAGCTGTCACGGAATTGTGTGGGAAAATATTGTCAAATGTCATGCGAACTAAATAATTATATTTATTGTAAATCGTTTCCAGAGGATAATAACTGACATTGTTTAGTAATGCAGTTCCTAGCAGAAACTACAGAAAAGAAGATCCAACTGAAAAGTGAACTTCCAAAAAAACCATTTTGCATACGCCTTTTACGGTATATATTACTAACTTGTGGGAGTTGTCATCATGTGGGTTTATTGAGCAGTTTATTGAGTTGCCGCAAAAGACAGAAGGTAGAAGTCATGATGTATGTTTTTGTTATCATTTTTGTTTGCAGACTGATGGTGGAGTGAAATACTAAGCTGTCAGATGAATCATTGCAGCCAGTGACGTCTCGGATTTAACATCAACCTACTGTACTTCTGCACCAGACCTGCTCGATATATGTTTGTACTTCTGATCGACGGGACTGTCCAAGGTTAAACAACAGAGCGGAGTTGGTCAAGGACGTTGAAGGTCATACTACACACTGACAGCAGACAATGGGCTGCGCATCGAGCAAGAAGCGGACGACATCCGTGGACGACCTTACCGGTGGCGCCGCTGATAAGAAAGAAGGCGTCTCGTCGTCGTCCAAGAAGAACGGACTGCAGGTGACTTCGAACGACGCCAAGCACAAGGGCGCCGGCGGCGCTGGAGACGCAATCCAGATCCCCGGAGCACACACGTCGTTCATGGCTCCCGACGGAATCCCGTTCATCGACGAAGACGTGGAGGAAGACGCCACCACCACGACCAAGCCGGACGTGAACCGGAACGTGGTTCACCCTGAGACGCAGCCTACAGTCCAGCCACCCGCCGAGACAGACCGGCCGATGTCCGCCGCCAAGTCGGAGGAAGACCAGAAGAAGGAGGAGATACGCGCAGAGATAATGAAACGAGAGATGGAGATGACGCAGAACACATCGGGTGACAATGCCCCCGCCCCTGCCGCCGGTATGTGTACTGCATCAGTTCTTGCTAATTATCCTGCCATAAAAGTGAGATGTTTTTAACACTTTATGATAGGACGTCACTCAGGAATCTCACTGCTAAGGTTGGAAGGTTTGCAACAGAATGTTAGAACACTTTCTGGACGACTATTTGGGCGACCGGTATTTTAGAGACTGGTGATTAATCTGTCTCATAGCAAAGGTAAAAGGTGGTGCTATAGTTTTTAATGGAAGCCCATTTCAGAGCTACGGAGCGTCACCTGCCATATGGGATCCCACAGTGTTACCTGCCACCCAACACGAATGAACGCGCCCTGCCTTAACCCCACCGGCTCGATTTACCTACCCCAGAGGGATGGAAGGCTGAGTTGACCTAGGCGGCTGGTTAAATACCGAGATGGTTTATCTGCCTGCAGGCAGTCACCCATCCCAGTACTAACCCGGCCCGGCGTAGAGTTAACTTCGTTAATTGAATCATGTTACCGCTAAGCCACGTCACTAACCCAGTGTATGCAATGACAGTATTGCTACCTGTATTAAACTAATCTGGTATTGAGTAAGTCAGGTGAGTACTGAGCAGGTATTAGTTGTAAGCCACTGTAGCATAGGTGAATATATGAGAGTCCGCGGCACGTAATGAAATATCTATGATATCAGTAGCAAGCAGATGATGTAGTGCATTCACTGATGAAATGTCATCAGCCCAGTGCATAGCAGCAGCTGCCACAGTGTAATTAATATAGGCGCCAGGCGCAGCAGTGTGATATACCTTTCTACTGCCAGCAGGGTCACGCAAGTACAAGCTGCTATCTGGGGGCTTCAGTTCATTTATGCTGCAAAACAGATTTATGACAGAGGTTAAATGGGAATGTCAGGAAGTACATATACACCAGATGTCCAGGTGAAACTGTATGATACAATACAGTGTGGTGCTTACAAAATTTACGGTTCGTTGACCATAGGTACAGTGCATTTAGGCACGAGAGCAGCAGTTCGCTACGCCCAAAGTAGGAACCTTGGCTTTTTTGCTGTTAATTGCAGTAGATTGGACTGAGTAGAGAAGAACTAGTGGCATGGAAGAAGTGGGCAGTTGAACAGCACTTGGTCATATGAGGAGGGTCGTAACAACATCTAGCTATAGCAGTTTACGGTCCAGTGCGTTCATGTAATCTCTCCAGCCAGCAAAGCCTAGCCTACCTGCCTAGCCGTATGATAAGTTACTGTTTATGACAGGTGCATTAATACACGCCAGTGCAGCCGTCTCTGGAGGCGTATGACTGAGTGAATAGGTAAAAAAGACGTCTGAGAGACTTTATGAACGGTGGGAACAGTATAGGGCAGCACCAACCGAGTCCGGTCTAATGCAGTTGTCCCCAGCCTGGCTAATAGCTATGCAGTGTTTTGAGTAAACATTGCTGAATGCTGGTCTTATCGCCATACAGTCTAATCAGTTTGCACTGTGGCTGCTGTGTAAACTGCATATGTCTGTAACTATGTATCCAGCCAGTAGCTATTTCTCCTCCATTCACCGTGTGTGTCTGTGACTCTGTGTGTCTGTGGTTTATTTCTGTTTGTTTATACTGCTGAGAATTTGTGATGTCTGCTTGGTTGGTCTCTCTATCTTTGTTTATACATTCATCAGTAGTGTTGTGAGCAAAGGCGTTACAACTGAGTATCGTGATACTCAGTTGCAACCTCTTTGGTTGTGAGCGAGGGCAGGTGCAAGTGCCACTGTATCAGAAATATTTTGTGTAAGGTCTGGCAATTTATGCCCTTTGGCTACTGATTAATTGTTTGGAGCTTTCTATTTTTTTCACTTTAATAGTGGGGCTTCCCTTAAATACGTCCTGATGTTTTTGGTCTCGCATAATGGTATCATGCATACCCATAGGCCCCTCTTATATCATAGATTCATTTGCTGTGGCGCCAGTCACCGCCGGGTCAGAGACGCCATACACTACTATAATATAGCCAGCTAGATATTACTTGCACACTGCACACCCAGGCCATGCCTCCCCATGCCTGCAATAACTGCTCAGAGATATGTTACCTTGCTGTGATGGTTGACCCACGGCGTTGTAAACTAACCAGCTTCTCTGAAATTGGAATAAAATACATGGCATTACATACTGCTTTGCAGCCTGTGTTCAGACCCCTTTATAGTGCTGTTAAAAATTTCCTCAGAACATAGTTCATATCCTTTTTATAAGGCATGCGGTTATGTGCATTTTTCTGCTGTCATTGGCCTTTTATTAATGAGTTCTCTTAAGGTGAAAACTGTTTTACTTATAATAGATCAAAACGCATTTGGCAACACCCAGGAAGGGAGTATCCCCTCCGTGATGAAATACTGCATGGTACTGCTCTGTGTCTACTGTCTGTCTGTCTCTGTGTTTAGTCATTGTTTACACATTAGCTAGTAGTCACACTAATGTATCAGTCAGCTATGCCACATTGTCATAATGTGTTATGAGCATAAAGTATGGGTACAGTTAGTTGCATGCCTCATTTGCCTTTTAGGTCCGGCTCTCATTGCCTGTGTCCTCAGCTGTTGATATAATTATAGGCTACAGTATCTGTACATATGAGGTCTCTGTATCTGCCATCTGGGTAGGATACACATTACATAGTCAGTTGCTGTGTCATGCCTGTTCATCAATCACCAGTCATAGGCCTGTTTTGTAATAGTGGAACAAAATGGCTAGAAATGTACCAGGTAATTAATGAACTCCACTGCCTTGAACCAGGTGGCAGTTTCAATTAACTGATAACAAATCGTCCAGCTATGATAGTCTGCCTCATATGAACGAATACTGTACCTAGTAGAGCAGATAGCTGCAATATGAGACCATTTGGCTAGCCATGGCAGGTGTCTGTACAGTATTATATGATGTGTACTGGTATGTGTGTGCTATAGTACAGTATTAGCAAGCTTCTGTAATTACAAAACTTCTGTACATAGCAGCTGTTTCATTGTACCTGATACATGTCATCAGTTAGGCTAGTGTTGTGCTCCTTCATTGCGCTAGCATTGTGTTAGAAAGATTGCTGCCAGCCAGTGATATGTTGATAGTTTATGCAGTGCCATTTCTCTTTGAATTCTCCTCCAGTCTTTGTGCATGAATAGACCTTTTACAAGCCGGTAGGCAATGGGCCCAAACGGTAACAAAACAAGAACCAAATTATCAACTGGTCAAAATCTGATGACTTCTGTTCTTTTTTCCTGGTTATTTCTTCCCCATTTCGATTATGGACTGTTATTAGGATAATGTATCATCATTTTCGTTGCAGTTTAGCAGTTTAGTGAAATAAAGCGGTGTTCTGTATTGATTGCTTCTGCTCAGACACTACATGATGCTGCTAGTGCTGTGAGGCGTAAACAGCAGTGCTGATTACAAATGATTGTGTGTGTGTTGCTTGTTATACAGTAAGGACGTCTGGCTCAGAAACTGTTCAGGTTGTAACTACCACGACGACCACATCCAGTGAAACTCACACAGCAGTGGTAAAAACAGCTCACTTTTGTCATTTCGCTTAACTAGACTTGTGCAGGGACCCCACTTAAACATGTTTTTTTTGCTAAATGGTGGCAGGCAACCCAGCAGGTGCAAGTTTACCTACTGTCCAGCTTACTAATTTTAGTTTGAATAGAATCATAATGACTGGTTGCATATGATATTACTAATTACTTCGTTTCAGTGCATTAGCAGATTTTATGGCAGTGATACACGGTATAAGTTCATGTTCTACTTACTCCACAGATGTTGGATTTTCAGCTGATATTCCCTCTAGGTCTAAAACCCTAACCACCTGGCTATGAATGCTCTTAGCTATTTATTGTAGCCATTTGTAGGCCAACATTGCTCAAACTGCCACTTCAGAATTTGATCGGTTCATGCAGTGGTATGGCTTTCTTGTATTAATTTATTATACCAGTATTACACATATACTGCTCACAAATGATGGGAGGAGAAGAGGTTTGTGTTACTGACAGTTGAAGTACTTATACTACAGGGTGGGCCAAAAAATCGGACCTGTTTGAGCGTTGATAACTCAGCGATGGTTGCCAGTAGAAAGGCTTGTGATATGTCAAAAGTTTTAGAATGTTGTAGACAAAAAGGGCCAAACTTGCATAGCAAGTCATTTAAATATTGTTTGCCTAATTTGCATAGATCTTCATTACCCCTGAAATTAGGCATCTGCCTGCACTCCCATGTGCCCGAGTTCACTGAACTCAAAAACTCGCTGCCAAAAAGTCCAGATTTAAATTCTGTGAATTATGCAGTGCGGGGCATTGCAACAGATAGCATGGTCACAAAATTTCAATAACTGACCAGCTAAAACGTGTGCTAATCAAATGCTGGGCTCAGCTGATCCTGAACAGATTGACTCCAGCGATCGATCAGATGCCTAACAATACGGTTATGAATGCAGAAGCTGGGCAACTGCTTATGTTGAATTTCATCTAAACTCAACATATGTGTTTATGACAGTTGATATTTCACTGTATGCTGAATGAAAATCAACTTAAATTCATGTGTTACTGTCAGCATGATTTTTGGGGGGTGGGGCAGATTTGTGTAAATCAGGCAAAGAATATTTAAATGCTGAGACAGGCAAGTTGTACTCTTTTTCGGTACAGTTTCGAAACTTTTGGCATATTAAACGCCTTTCCATCAGTAAACATCGCTAAGTTACAAAAGCTCAAATATCCACATTAAATCAATGTGTTACAGTCAGATTTGGCAGAATTTGCGGGTTATGCATATTTATGCAAATTATGCAAAGAATATTTAAATGCTTCAGTATGCAAATTTGTCATTTATTTTTTACAGCATTCTGAAACTTCTGACATATTAGACGTCTTTCTATCACTAACCATTGCTGAGTTATCAACGCTCAAACAGGTCAGTTTTTTTGGCCCACCCTGTATGATGAAATGTTGCAGACAGACTGTGTTAGTGATGGTACAAATACTCATATCATTAGTGATGTGCAGGTTAATGGTTTGGAGCCGGCCAGTGAGGAAGAACAGCAGAGAGCAGCAGTAAAGATTCAAGCTGGTATTCGTGGCTACCGAGACCGACAGCGCATTAAAGCTTTGAGGTAGGTCTGTTGGCTGGCTCATTTTACAATTACTTCTGAACTGCATGGTTAGTTTGCTGTAGTACCGGTATGTTTTCTGCCTGTGGCAGAATTTAAGTCTTCATGTGGAAACCCGTCGCACTGCTACAGAGCGTCAGCTGTCATATGGGATCATGCAGTATTACCTGCCACCTGACACAGGTGAACATGCCCTGCCTAAACCCCAGTCAGACAGGTGGTACTCAGTTTACCTACCCCCGAGGGATGGAAGGCTGAGTTAACCTTGCTGTTGGGGACTGTTGTTTATATACCTAGATGATTTACGTGTTCACAAACACCCATCCGAGTACTAACCACATGATAGCAACCTGACTGGAAGTCATACACCTCACTTCTCGCTTGTAAGTTCTATACCCTACCATTGCACTACGACTATGAGCCATCTAAAGTGTTCATTGTTTTCACTATAACTACCGCATGTGGTGATGGATCTTCAGCAGAGTTTTACTAGTGGTGCATCTTGGGAAAGTTGGATCTACTAGGTAGGTTCTGTGGTGAAAGGTCGAGGTTCTGGCAGGCTGAGGCATACAGAGCTCAGCTTGGTCTAGTTGTTGAATTGAATATAACAACGAAGATGAAATGAGATGTGATACTTGGTGGTGTTGCAGGGCGTCACATTCGCCTCATGCTGAGACGTCGGTGCCGGTCCTGACTAATGGTGAAGAGGCGGTTGCAGTCGATGGTCCTGCTATAATTGTAGAACATGAACATGCACAGGTAAGAACAGCTGATGTTTACTGTCTGTTGTTCTATGTCATCTAACAAATGGTTTCCGCATTTTTATACCGATGTACCTGTACATGTTTTTGGTCTTTATGTACGTACCGTCTAGAGTTGGTCTGCATGTTCTGTGGATGCATTGTATTTAGTTACAGTTGTCAGTTCAGACATGATAGCCTTACACACGTGCACATGGTAATTGATGTAGTGAATGTATACGAAAATCTCATTTGTTCGATATTCACTCTTGAAGTTAAACCAGTCCCTAAAAGACATGGAAAAGGGACAAAAATGGTCCTAGAACATCACAGAAAACCACAGCTATGTATGGGATTGTATGTGCCTGGTATTCAAATATACAGTTATTTGGCTATTCTATTATGCAGTCATTCTGTAGGCTACGTTGTTGTTAGCTCAATAACTAAAGTAGGTGTAGAAAAAATTCTATACAATAAATGAATGTTCTCATGACCTCGTATCATGTTGGCACTCTTTGCTGACATCTTTCTAGTTATTGTGCTTCTGCCATTTTTTGGAGGGGTTGAACATCTCCCAGGAAGGAAGTGGTTTGATTTTGCTGATGATTGGGCTTTTCTTTCGCATTCTGGATCATCTGTGCAGTGTAGGCCAGCACCATTATGAACAGATTTTGATTAAATTTCACGCAAGGATGGAACGTGGCCCAAGGTCGAACCATTTGGATTATGGTGGTGATCTAGTTCAGCGTCCAGATCCAGGGTTCTTGGACCCGCTGTATTGAGTGGGTTGTGTTCACCATGTGGCAGCACTGTTGTGGGCAGCGGGAGGTTGAGATGTCTGGTCTGGTGTGTAGGTGGAGGACGAGCACAGTGACACTGAACACAGTGCTGAGATGGACCGTGCTGCTGTCAAGATACAGGCGAGCTACAAGGGCTACAAGACACGCAAACAACTGGGAAAAATCTAATACCATGCCGCCAGCCAGCTGCTGTCTGCACTGATGATTGGCATTCTCTCCCACCATCTGTCTATCCATCTGTTTGTCTAAAGTACTCAATGCCTTAACATTGCAGTGAGCATACAACAGTTCTGTCAGCAGGTGACCAACTGGTGCCATCTGTCCGTCCAGCTGTTTATCCACTGCAGTTGCCCAGTGGCTAGTCAAGCCTGTGGCTAGCTGACTAAGCCAGTGGCTTATGGTCAAGCCAATGGCTGGTGAACTGGAAGTTGTCTAACAGGTTGTTAATTTTAAGACATAGTTGTCGAGCGTCGGCTGGTGACTGATAACTTCGTGTTATCTCTCTTGTTAGTAGCAAAATACAACATGCATGTCAAGCATGTTGTGTGGTAATTAAGTTGGTTTTCTGCCAATGTATGGGCCGGGTTTTTTATGTGGCTGTCAGACGCAATGCTTGACAATCTGGGTAATTTGTGCAGTGCATTGGTCTGTACATAGGCAGCAGAAGCATGTGAGATCTAGGCAGGCTGGCTGCCACACTGGTATTAACTGGTGTTGAGGAGTGTGCATGGAGCGAAAGTTCATTAAAGTAGCCAAGTTAGGCACGTGCATGGCCCATCACACAGAAATGACTGTGTAACACTCACACTTCTGCAAATTGAATACAGCTATGTCTTTTTGAGAGACTAAAGTGAGGCAGCATGATAAGATCAAAGATCCATCTTTGATGGATCAAGTGCTCAAAATATCTCACAGGCCCAAATTGCCTCTGCTGTAAATATGGATTTTATTTGGGGCTACTTTAATTCTAAAATGGTTGGTGAATCACACATGCAGCCATTGATTTGTTTGAACATTTTTATTGGTGAATGTGAAGCAGAGGTAGTAACTAACCGAGGCGGGTGTGAATAAAGCGAGCTGTTGGATTGTTGGGTAGCTCGTATTGTTCATGCTACAATGGTTACGTTGTGTTTGTGTACTTCGGTTCTTGTTGCATATAACGTTGCTTATTGCACTTGTTATTAGTGTTTGTTTGATCACAACGGTTTGTTGTTGCAAAGTTAGTTGTATTTTGTGGTTTAATTAATGGTTTATTTGTGTTTGCTGCCTTCAGTGAAGCTAGTAGTAAACAGCAAACGTTTGAAGTCCTGTCTGTTCTAGGGGTGTGCGGTTCGCAAAATTTGACTTCTATTTGAATTTCGGTTAGGTTTGGCAAAAAACTGCAGTTTCCCTATATTGAGCTTATGATGTATAACAACCTTGTCTATGTGAAGCCTGTAGAAATGCCAGATAAACAGCATTGTTTGTGCAGTGATCACTCTTGTCATTCAGTTAACATTGATTGCGCTGCGTAAATTTGAGAATTTGCTAAGTACTTAGGTCGCAAGTCTGTATCATGTTAGCAGCACCTGAACAAGAACCAGGACCTTTACCCTTTTGCCTTTGGTTAATGTTGTGTGCATTGTGTGATGTTTGTTTTCTTTAAAAAGTGATTGGCATTATGTGGCTACCTGGTTCCAGCCTGGTTGTCATCGTTGGCACTGGCCTATCCATGGCTGGTGGTTTGCTTTTTGTGTGTCAGGAACAGATCTTAGCTGTAGTCACTCAAACTCCGAGCGATTCACACGTTTGAGTTAAGTTGCAATAGTCAGCTGTAGCTGTTTTTATCAGTTGCCAGTTCTTTAGTTAGGGGTCCGCTATGGCAAGTAGCTGTAGACAGAATGCCTGCTGTGTAATTTGATCCAGTGACAACCTTATGCTAGGTACAGATACTCGGACCATTAGCATTGGGCTGCAGAAGCGATCTGGTGATGAAGTGTCATGATTAGCTATGTCAGTACAGTGTAAGTTGTTGACATGTGTTTGTGTTGTTTGTTCTTGTGCTGAGAGACAGAGTCAAGAGTTGTACAGCAGCATTAGTTACTTGTGTAGGCCGGGGAATTGCAACAAAACAGAATGATATGTGACTCGACAACGGTGCGCCTTGCATCAGTTGCCTTGAATACTGTAGGTAAATTGTGAGAATTGTGAGTTATGTAGTAGAAAATAGTGAAAATAGTGGGAAAATGTGCATCACATATGGTACATTTAGCAGTCAGTGTCTCAGTAAACTGTGCTTCAGCCATGTTATGTCCATACGTAAGATCTGAATTTGGTCACATATCCGAGTGTTACTGGTTGCTAATTCTTGCAGTGGCCATGTACAGGTGTGGGTTTGTGTCAGTGATGTTGTTGCAGTTGTCTTTGCATGTTACTGTGATCATACCACAAAGCGTTGCCTTCGCACCGGGACGCAACACGTTTTTGTACTACATAGAATACTGTGACTTGACTAGACTGGGTTGTGATGGGGCAGGCCGTGAGCAGATATACACAGTGTGTGGCATACGCATAAGACTTGCTGGCAAGTGTTTTGGCTTATGTGAAACACTTTATAACTGTTATGCGGATCGTACATGATGTGCGTGCACTAACCCGTGCACGCTGGTGCTGCCAGATGCAGAGGCAGAATAGGGAGATTTCAGAATTCACACTTTGCAGTTTTGTTGCAGTCAGCTTGGTATTTTACATTTCCAATAACATCACTTTTTGACCAGAGCCAAAAATGCAATTATTTGCTGCATTTAGGAATTAACACGATTTGCCGGGAAGAAATCCTGTGTGGTCTTGGCTGCACCCCTGAACACTTGTGTTGTACTGATGGTACATATTTGAAGTGGCCTTTATAAGAAAAGCAAGAATTGGTAATTTTAAAGTGTTTAAATTTGCTATTAGACTATTAGAAGGTTATTGGCACTCCTGTGGCCATTTTCTCACATACTAGTGCCTCCAATACATTATTTGCTACTGGCAAGTGGTTTATGTTGTAGCCATAAAATTGATTGAGGAACAGTGAGTGAGTGAGTAGGGTTTAACGTCGCGTCCGACACAGTATAGGTCATTTCGGGGATGGCCTTTCCAGGCAGAATGCACACAAACACAACACGTACTAAGAAAACAGTAAGTTTAACCTTTACAATAAAAAAAACAGAAAGTTTAACCTTCACAGAAACACCAAAAAAACGGGCTGAACCTAAAATTGTAAGAACTCCGTTACATGCGTGCATATGTGATTAACATTAATGGTAGTTTTAATAATCTTCCCTGTTATCCTTCAGACAGTCTTGAATTTCAGAATGCTGTCTATTGGAGGAGAGGGGAGAAAACTGAAGAACGGTTACTGCATTGGAGTTCTTAGTTACTACTAAGCACAAGAACAGAAGTGTGCATGAGGCCGAGTCTTATAGGCTGGGCCACCATATCTCAACTTGGTCAAAGCGATTGGGAATTGATAAAAGGCTGCAAACACAGACCAAAATTTGAACTTTGCCCAAAAGGCACATTTTAGTGTAATAGATGCTGTTTAATCCTTTTCGTATATTATTAGCTATTAGTGAGTGATTGGCAGTAAATTCTTGATTTTGACAAATGGCAATTGAAGTCCAGCCAGTGAAACATATTCAAGCCGGTGCATAGGTCTGGCACATAATCCTATGCCAGTCAACTTGCTTCAGTTTTGTACTCATTAGAAGCGGATAGATCGGCTGCGTTACAGCCAAGCCATGTATGGACTTGTTGCTTATTGCAAGTCTTTGTGACTGTACAGAATGATATAAAGTGCTTTTTGAACTAACGTTGTTTATCATCATATGTTAGTGCCTCTGCTGCCTGTTGCAGCAGCATCTATCCACAATTTCAGCATTTTACCTGCCTTTGTTGGGTTTGCCGCTTGCTTGACAGACAGTCATGCAGTCATGTATGCTTGCTATGTAACATATGCTCAGTACAGCTACTCGCTAGTTCTAACACTTGTTGCATTTTTGTTGTTTATTGGCTACATTTTACACTGTAATTGTAACTAGGTTTTGCTGTATATGGTACTTAAATTTTCAGGATTGATTTTAATTTTCTCGGCATTCATACATAATGAAAGTTAACTTCATTTCTGTCTGGCATTTTGTTGCTGATTTGATCGCCAAAATATCTCATCAGCTGTACAGAAGGTGCGGTCGTGGGCCAGATTTTAGGTTGCGTGCTGTATTTTATTATGAAAAATAACAGCGTTATTTTTTAAAGTTGTATGATAGAACTAAATATTTTAGTGGTGTGTAAGTGATGTGTTTCTATAGCGTTGTGCATATATGAGCCTTTAGATTTGTTAGCTGCTCTGCTAGTTGTGCGATTAGATGTACAGATATGTGTAATACAAGTTCCTGTTTCTTGTTGTCGCGTGCTCATTGTCTGTAGATTGCACATTACTGAGTTTCAGTCATATATGCAGGACTATGCCCGGGCAAAATTGTGGAAACGTTAATCCACGTTCCACAGGTAATACTAGACTGCTTAAGCATCATTTTAACTCCACCGCATCCAGAGGAAATTATGTGAACACCAGATCTGACGATAATGAAGTGCAGAAACTCTTGGTGCAGAAACAGCTGTTTGAGTGAGTAAGTAGAGTTTAATGTCCAGCCCGATACAGTATAGGTCATTTTGGGGACGGCTTTTTCAGGCAATGCACACAAAGATTGTCTTGCAAATTGATACAAATTTAACACAGGCGTCTGCAGTGATATAGCATCCAGAGCCAGTGAAAGGGTCTCCTGTACCCCATGGCCGAGGGGAGTGGGGGTGCCTCACATATGCTCAGGGGCCTCTTGCTATGTACAAAAATATATTCAAAATATAAAATAAGTAAACATGTGGAAAGTTTACCCAAAATGGATAAGTCTATTGCTTTTCATTAATGTAAGCCTACAGTAATCTGTGACGTATTGAGGCCTATTAAACTTTTTGCATTTAAAATTTTTTAAAAGCGGGCAAATTTGTGGCTTCCATTGAGCGTCTAAAAGCAAAAAGGCCTCACAGTTGTATTTAAGGGGCCTCCAACAATATGGAGCAGGCACTGATAGCATATGTTTCATTCTGCAGCACAAAAAAACAGTCACTGTCAGCATTGTTACCCGTGTTATTAATGGATGAAATTAATCAACTGTGTGCTGGATCACACAACTGAACATACGTGACAGAAATATAGTAACAATGCCGAAATTGAACAGTGCACTATAATTACAAGTTATGTGTACAAATAACTGACAATGTAACAATGACGACAGATTCAGAGGCATGTATATTTCCAGCAAGGTGGTCAGAAGAAACAGTGGATTGATGATATCGTTCACTGGGGCGAAAGAAGCCTGGTCGAAATGGTAAGACAGGCGAAGAACAGAAAAGGTTACCGGTGCTTAGTTCACGAAGCCGCCTACGCTCGTACATCGGGCACGGCAGGCTGATATTTCCGTAGATGTAAAAAATATTCCAAAAATTTTTCTAAAAGTAAAAAAGTGGCAAATACAAAAAACGTTAGTACTTATTTGTTAACCTTTTGCCTAACGCCGTAGGTGCAGTACAGCGGGAACAAAAAGAGAACTTTGTTCAATTTTAATTCAACCCTATGGACACAAGACCAAGTATCGCCAAACTAAGTAAACTACCACCACTTTTTGTTCATCTGATTTTAAAAGTGCTTTTCAAAGTTACTGATGAAGTTTTAATGAATGTTTTTATAAAAAAACGTTGAGAAAATAAAAAATGTAAAAAACATGGCAGGAATAAAAAAGTCAACAAAAACGTTTTTACACGTATATTTCCACTCATCACTAGGCCTAAAAATAATCCCCATGCTTCCAATTGCCATCTGCACCTAGAAAAATAACCTGCATTTATAAAATTTTCATTGGACCTTCAACAATATCAGTGCAGTTTTAGTATGCTTTCAAAGTTTTACTGAAAAATACTGTTTGCATCTAGTCTGAAATGTTGCAGTAACTGAAAAAGTTCTCATGTACTATTTACTCACAGCGTGTCAGCTTGTTGACGCGCTATAGCTATGCTCTAGGGTGTCTTTGGCACAGATTGTTGTATGTCTGTGTGTCTGTAATGGATGTGTTGTGGCTAAATGGTGCAAGACAGGGTCGAGGTTGCTATTGATCACTAATGGAAAGTTGCATGTTAGCTTTCAAATGACCTGAAAATCGATGACCTTGAATGACCTGAAGTGGAAAAAGATGATGTGGATGCTGAAAGATATTGCAGTGGATTGGAGAGACAGAAACTTGACTGAAAAGTTGTACTTGGGACAAAAAAACTGTTATAGCTGTTAGACACATGTTTAACTGCTGCACATGTATACATTTCGGAGCATTATGTTCAAACGCCATTTTTCTGTAATTTATCTAGGTTAGGCTGGTCGCCAAAAGTGGGCGTAGTCTTCAGGAACTGTTATAGTAATCATTTTTTACACATTGGATGCCCTTTATATCATCAAACCAACTGTATCAGACCACTGAAGAATTATCAGATACCGACATAAAAAGAGCATAAGAAACAAATAAACAGAAATAATTCCTATTGACAGCAGAATGGAGACGAGATGACAGTTCAGTCTCTGTGTTGTACAAGACCTTTGGATATCAAGTCTGGTATTTCAACAGCCAACCATGGTCCAAGCTGTGCAGCACACATACACACCTGTTGTATGCTATGTTAATGCAATTAACATTCACACAGAGAACAACTCAGTTGTAATGTCACACCAACTGTAGCACTATTATCATTCTAATAACACTAGCTCTATTTTTCTCATCATCAGACGATTAAACTGTGTTCAGTAACTCAACTGGTGTAGTGGTGTAATCTCATAACATTCAGGCTGCAGTTCGAATCTCACAGCAGATCATTCACTGGTAAGCAAATTGTTAGCCTACTGTGTCAGAGTGTGTTCAGGTCAACTCAGCCTCCTACCCTCAGAGAGGTGAGGAATCAGTTTTAGGGCTACAGGGTGAAGGCTGGGACAAAGTGTGTACAACATGCACTGTAATGGATAGTATGGATTTAAACTGACATCAAACTTGGGTAGTAGAATGATCGATAAAAAATCAAAGTGATCCAGCTGCCATTCCAGCAGCACACAGAAAATGCGGTAAAATTTAGTAGCAGTTAATCACATAAACTTATCAGATATTCCCAGATAACAGCACAGGCCTGGCTTTCTGTGATATCAACTGGAAAATCTGCAGATGCTGTAGACATTGTCAGCAGATGGATAACAATTTTATAGTAATTTTTATTACTTTGTCTACACGATGAAAACATTTCATGCAAACATACACTGAATCACAGATGCATCAAGAAATATCAGCAACAACTTACCCCTAAAGCCATTGCATGACCAATGCCAAACTTTGGCACATTACGAGCCCACAATGGCTTGAAGTGGTCTGTCATGCATATTTTGCCTCCTCTGTCACAAAATCAACAAAAAATTCACTGTCTAATTTGACTAACATTAATTTTTAATTAATTAATTAATTAATTAATTAATGCATATTTTGCCTCCTCTGTCACAAAATCAACAAAAAATTCACTGTCTAATTTGACTAACATTAATTGCAGCATCAGCACAAGAAGTTTCGTTGCATGTCTACAACTAATATCAGCATGAATATTTAATAATTACTATTCTATCTGAAAACTAGGCCTACTGATTGCTATTGTCGTTCACTTTTTTTATTTTTGCTTTCTATCATAAACTCATAAAATTACCAACAAATATGTTGATGCAAAATATGTTACAGTACCTGTACATTTTTGCAGTTTTTCCATCTAGTTCTGGAATTGCTATCTCTGGAGCTGTAGTTGGATACATCACAGGAATCTGTACACAAAGTTCACTTCATTTGATCACTGATTTACTAATCATTTGCAAATAATCCCCTTATATGCCATAACGGATACCTTAATAATTGCAGAATTCCAGGAAGCAACAACGTAGTTACAACAAAACTGAACAGGTGACGGATGTTGCTAGATAGAGAGTTAAAATCAAAATACTTGAACAAGTAACAAAATGCAAATGGCAACGCTAACATAATATAACAATACAGAAACATAATACAAGGCTGATTGTTTTACAGACAGTTCAATTGCAGGATGGTTCTGCTGCAGGACGTTTTGGCCTCAAAATGCTTTGGCCAAGTAGTAGTAGTAAGGCCTAATATTTATTTAAAACAAGAATTACTTTGCTGAGAGGAGATGAAAGACAATTGCAAAAGTGAGTACAAAGTTTAAAAAACTCTGCCTAGTGTGCACTGTAGACACTGTACATAAAACAATTCACTGGCGGCCAAATCGTCCCATAGTCAAACTAGCTCTACTTCAGTTATTCTAATGAAGAGATCCAGAGTATCATCAAGATAATGTACAGTATGGTAGAAGAAAAACTGAGATTGACTGTAATCTGTTACATAACTTGTGGACCTAAAACTAGCACCTGGCATAGTCATATATATATGTACTCAATCAGGGTTCCCACTGTGGTCACAAAATAAAATTCAAGCACTTTTCAAAGACTTTCAAGGACTGCCGACATTAATTTTCAAGGACTAAATGTTGACATCAGGATTCATAATGAATTGTGGCTGTAACAACTGCAGAATGCCATGCCATGCAAGCACAGCGCGTAAAAAAATTGTAAAGAAAATGTGAAATTAGACCATACGGTGCAAATAAATTCCATAACTTTCAAGAACCAACCTTGTTTTCAATGACTTAAGGCCTTGACTTTAAAGAAAAAAATTCCAGGATATTCAGAAAATGTGTGGAAAGCATGCTCAATACTTTGCTGAAGCATTCAAAGTCCAAAAGATTGCTGACTTAATAAACAGCAATTAATATCATTGGTAACTTTACCAAGACTGAATAACATGAACTTACATCAAATTCCACGTCGAACTCGTACTTGAGGAGTTCGTGAATGTACCAGCATTTGCCAAACCACCGAGTTCCTTCTTTGTTTGACTCCAATCGAAACCAGTCAATGTCCGCTGCCTTGTTGTTTTCAACATACTAACACACAAACCATGAGAACAGTCACACACATAAACACAAATAACATGAACAAATACAACTAAGAAATCACTTGTCAATCAACAGATTACATCATTTTTACACGCAAAAGCAGCTACTGCTTTCAGCGCGTCTTAGCCATCGCAATTCTGTCTGTCTGTCCGTCACACGGGTGGATCAGTCAAAAATTGTGCAAACTAAGATCACCAAATCTTCACCGTCGGCTGCCTGAAAGACTCTAGTTTCAGGAAATGTAAAGCTTTTCCATAAGTTTGAAGAGGATCACCCCGAACAAGAGCGCTAAATGAGAAGGGGTGGGCAAAATTTGCAATTTTTGGCCAATAAGTCGCTGTATCTCAGTAACGGTGCGAGATAGGGCCTAGATTACTATTAATCACTAACAGGAAGTCGTACACTGGCTCTTGATTGGCGTCAAATTCAATGACCTTGAATGACTTTGGATGCCAAAATAGGGGGTTTTGTGGATTTTTTGGCGATTTCGGGCTGTGACAGAAGTCTACTCTAGAATTAAGACTCTCCTCAATCGCCGGTATTACGACGACAAAATTTTTGGATTTCATCATTGGGAATCGGTTAAATTTGTCCAGTTACATTGTGAGCGATTAGATTTGCTGAGAATTGTTCAGTTACATAGGTCAAAGTTTTTAAATAGACTTTTTGACAGTGGGAATCAAGTGATTTGTCAGTGTTTGTCATGGTGTCGGCGGAGCAACGGGTATAGAAAATTGTGCAACGAATATAACATTTTAGATTGTAGCCCATTGCATTTTGATGTATTTGCTAAGTTTAAGTATGTGTGTGATGGTCGATAAATTTGCTTTTATTCTATTTTAAATTTCATTGGTTAGTTTATTTTTATTTTATGTGCATGTATATCTTTATTGATTTGAACATTTATCTGTCAGTCTATCTGTATCTGTCTGCCTGTCTATCTGTCTGTCATTTCATTTTTACTACCTGAGTGGTGAATAAACGTATATATATAAATGTTAAGACACCCAAATTTTGGCTGTAGGTAAAACAAGTAATGACACATAAAAAATGGTTTCAGAATGGCACAGACATGCTGCTTATCACAACAAGCACTGCCGATGACCTTCTTGGAAATATCAACATCGATGACCTTGAATGACCTTTAACCCCCAAAATAGCAGATTTTAGTGAATTTTTTTCACAATTTTGCGCTGCGACATGCATTTCAAGAGTGAACTGCACCAAAATGGCTGGAGATAGACCAAGACAACCTGTGTATGTAATTTTCTTCATGGAATGTAGATTTTAGCAGTCCGAGTCTGGACCCTCTAGATTCAAGCAGGCCTGCGCACATGTGTGTCAAAGTGGGGTACCACTGTAAAAAGTGGTTATTTATCCTCTGTTGGCTTGTCTAGCATTTAAATGGTTGCAGATAAACACAGCCATGCTGCTTACCGTAACAAGCACTGACGACGAGCTTCTTCCGAATATCAACATTGATGACCTTGAACCCTAAAAATATTGATTTTAAGTGATTTTTGGCGATTTTTGGCTGCAAGAGTGAATTGCAATGAAATGAATGGAGACAGACTAAGATTACCTGTGAACAGGAACTGCTATAGGCTCATGACCTTGAATGACCTTGAATGCCAAAATAGGGGGTTTATGAATTTTTTGGCGATTTTGGGCTGCGACAAGTCTATATCATTCACAAGGCGGCGCCATGCCCGTGACGCCACACGTTATGCTACGGCCGATGTATACATATACATGGAAGTAAACAAAATGTCAAGCTTAATCGATTTCAATCATCTGCAAACCATTTTATTATCTGTAGTCTACTCTAGAATTAAGACTTTCTCCTCAATCGCCATTATTATGACAACAAAGTTATAAATCTTAAGACACCCAAATTTTGGCCGTAGGTGAAACAAGTAATCGCAAAAAAAGTGGTTATTTATCCTCTGTTGGCTTGTCCAGCGTGTAAATGATTGCAGATAGGCACAGCCATGCTGCTTATTGTAACAAGCACTGATGACGAGCTTCTTATGAATGTCAACATCGATGACCCTGAATGACCTTGAACCCTAAAAATATTGATTTTAAGTGATTTTTGGCTGCAAAAAAGTGAATTGCAACGAAAAAGATGGAGATAAACTAAGATTATCTGCGAACAGGAACTGCTATAGGCTTTCGCGCATCTCGTGAGCATTAGCTCAAATTTCTTGTTTGACTAAGTCAACATAGTTGAACAAGCAAACAAGCCATTCGCTTAAACAAGTTAAGTTTATAAACTGGAAATGGCCAGTAACAACATACTACGAGCCCACAATCATGCGAATGTAGTCATGAATTAGCATTTTCGAAACCACCTAGCCATGACACACAGCGTCATATTCAGTGTCCTATAGATCACAGCTGACATCGTAGGCTAGAAACCACCGAGCCATTTTCTGTCGCATACCGGTATCCATATGGTATAACACGAAACAGTATCATGAGTGAGATGCATCGATTCAACTTGTACCTTTATTAAAGACTGGTATTCCTCTTTAAGTCGTTGAACCCATAACTCGCCATCTCGTGGCCCTGCTTTCGTTTTAAGCAGTGGAATAGAAGCAAGTTGTTTCCGAGTAGCTTCGTCAACCATTTCTCCTTTGTTGACAAACAGCAACTGTATTTCGCTCACATTGACTTCACTAAATATCGGAAACCACAGAAATTATATAGTAAGTAAATCATGGTAGATACGGACGATACGGTAAATGTGTATACATCCGCGTCAGTACAGTCCCACTCCCCAGAACCGCGGTCGTTCACAGCCCTCTAGATTAGATCTATTTCGAGGGCCATGGGTCGTTCGCCGCCGTTGCCGCAGCCGCCGCCGTTTAAGCTTCGGACCGCAACCAACTGTTAAGTTAGGAGGTCCCGGACCGCCGGTTCCACGCCGTCGACGTGAGCAGACGTGCGCGTCCTCGTCGTGGTCGTCACAGTAGTGCCAACTGCCGATGGTGATTGACAATCAGTGAATGAATATAAATCAGAATGACTAATGAGCATTAGATCGACAATCATTGGTTATAGTTCGTATTTGTACTTTGCACGGTATTTTGTGGTTACACGTTTTTGGCCATTTGCTAAACTTTTTTACATAATGACGCAATTGTAGGCCTACTGTGGTAACGCGTCTGATCCGATCAGCGAAGTTACTGTACGCCGGGCCCGGTTAATACTGCGATGGGTGACTGCCTGTAACCAACTGCCTAGGTCAACTCAGCCTTCCATCCCTCCGGGGTAGGTAAATCGAGTACCGGCCTATCTGGCTGGGGTTAAGGCGGGACGCGTTCACCTCTGTCGGGTGGCAGGTAACAAACACTGTGTGATCCCATATGACAAGTGACGCTCCGTAGCTCTGAGATGGGTTCGCTCATTAAGAGCTATATTCGGACCTTTACTGCGCTCACTTCTGCAGTGTAATATACGAGTTACTAATGTGACTCCATGGGAAAACGGTAGTTTATTGTAGGCCTATGTCGTTACGAATCACGTAAAGGCTGTTGCTTTTGGGTCTCAAACGCTTTGAGCATAGTCCTCAATAAGCGTACAGTAGCCGCTCCTGGCAGAAATAATGCATTTTGTGCAAAACTTTCACTTGGTTATAGAATGGAAGATCGACAGATTTTTCAAACGCGTTTTCCTCGAAACGACTTAAACTTAGGATGGTTTCTGTTCTGAACCCTTCGATTGTAAACGTAGAGTTCAAAATTCAAATTGATCATTGTGAATAGGCTTACAGGTTAGGTAGGCCGACAACACTGCAGCATGAATTCCATGATACTCAACCAGATAAGCAGACTACACGAATACTGTAGGCCTATATAAACAGCAGCCTCTAATTATCGTGAGCGAAGTTCTTCAATAAATTATGTGTGAACAGACACAACAAGTTCGTTAACAAAGTATTTATTTACACAGTGCACAAGGACACAACAGACTTGCGACAAGGCAAACTAAACATGACTGTTTCATGTACAAACGTTATATACAGGGTGGGCCAAAAAATGGCACCATTTATTGTACATCTTATAACTTTATCAAATATTAACCGGTTTTCAAATGTTTTTCACTATCAGAATCAGGGGACAACTTGTAATTGAAAAATCACTATAGATCCCACTACTTATCAAGTGTGTCGCTACATTATCTTGTGAAATATCAAACGACGCACTCAAGCCGGCGAGGCCATTGACCAGTTGCGTGATCAACGTTGATCGAGCCTGCCAAGTGGCCCCCAAACAACCGGACTTAAATCCAGTCAGTTACGCGGTTTGGGGTGTTCTTCAACAAATGGCCTATCAATTTTGACGATTCACGACAGGCAACCAGCTGAAGCAGGCGATTGTCACTGAGTGGAGCAAACTGCCGCAGCATTTGGTAGGCCTAAATCCCGCTATTGGTCAGTGGTGTCGCATTCTTGGATGCATCGTCCAGCAACAAGGCGGACACATTAAACATTTGACGTAAAAACTGTGAGATGTGACTTTTTAGACAATAACTGAGACAACAAACACGTTTCTGTTATTAATTTTTTTAAATGTGTTGTTGCAGAAGTGGTCTTGTTTTTAATTGTTATTCTCTTAAGACCCTGATATTTCACAAGGTAGTGTAGCGACACACTTAAGATGTGGTGAGATTTATAGTGACGGTTTTATTACAAATTGTCTTCTGATTCTGACGGTAAAAAAGTTTGAAAATCGGTTAATATTTGGTGAAATTATAAGGTGTGCAAAATGGTGCAATTTTTTGGCCCACCATGTACAGTGGCATAGATGAGTAGCGTATAGATATTTTAACGCCAGCTTGATGTGATATATATGTGTCGAGAGGTAACATTCATCCCCCAGTAATCTGGCCAATCCCCTCAGTAATCACATACAAATCCACCCCGGGGAATCAACGGCGCCAACTATCCCTTCTCCCCGTATCACCAGTAGCCAATGTCTATATATCCATAAACATTTACCTTATCCAACCATAAAATTTAAGCCGCAAAATACGATAATCTTTGATCGGTCCATGAAAGAATAACTCTATGTTTAGCAGCCAGACATTCTGGAAGAGTATGGAGAAGATGTATCTAACTGCTAAACCGCTTCCCACAATCTTTTCGAACAATTATCACATACTGCGCGACCGACAATAATGACTAAGTAATAGATCATAATCCGCACGCGTACACTGCGGAAAATAGCGCCTAAAGAAATAAGAAAAAATATCGGCGTCGACTTCGTCGTATGCGGCCGGTCGTCCTGTTGCCGTGACTGCGACTGGGAGAGATGCGTCATTTTCTAGCGACCTTCATCTTTGACCTTTTGAACTGAAAGTAATGTAAAACATAAATGGCACATCACACCGATGATCAGTTAATACTATAGCGCTCGCACCATTTTTTCGACGTAAGAGCCCGTAGGCTAATGGACAGCCAGACAAACAGACAGGTGGGACTGGGACGAGACGGACAGGCGAGACACGTAATGAGGCTTGTGGCCCAAACTCCACTGCATATACCTCATAGTACAACAAAAAAGTATACGTAACTCAAGATATACCACAATTGTTATGCTATAGGCTTTCATTTTTTCGTGAACTTGTGAAATTTGCTGCGGATTTGCTGCGAACTTTCGAGTTCTTGTAAACTCAGTTCGTTGTGCAGCTTGTTAATATGCTGACACTTTTGGATTAAATGCTTTATAGCGCTTTCGAAAGTGATGTGCCTCTGCGTTATGTAATAGGCTATTTACACGTATTGTGCGTAGGGGCCTACTGCATCACGTTGTACAAACAGTCAGCGACAGACTGACGCAAGTGGAGTTTGGTCAGGACATTAAGACGCAGTAGCGGCGACTTAGTGGCACTGGCAGATGAGCACGGCGCTAGCGAGTCTTCGCTGGAAGTCGTCGTGAAGTTTGTCTCCACCGCGCGGCACGCGGTACAGAAACATGTTCAAGTTCATCAGACACAGAGCTTTGCCGTTCATCATGAACCTGGACGTGTCGACATCATCGTTCGCCATCTTGAACCGCAGCGCCGTCTGCCGGAGCCAGCTGTGAACGTCGTCACGTGACCACTGGCGCGGGTCTGCATAGCAACATAATACACATCCACTAATAATACGTACCAATATGGCGTTACTTAAGTAAACCTCGCGGTTACTATATAATTTTGTAACTTTAGCAAAACACCCGATGTTAGCGAAATTATGCGCTAATAATACGCTGTCCATTGGCAATCGAAATGCCAAATTTCAGTTAAATCCGCTGAAGCAAACAATAGTTACAGTGGTTTGTGTGAGGTGACCCCAAAACACTTCAGTTTCAAGTTTTTGCGGATTACGTCAGACACAAAAGACCTGAAACTGAAGTGTTTCGGGGTGACCTCACAAAAGTTGCTTTAACTATTGTTTGCTTTGGCAGATTTATTTGAAATTTTGCATTTTGGTTGCCAATAAATAATGCATTGTTAATACGGAATTTTGCAAGAATTGGGTGTTTTCTGTTAGAGTTACGAAAATGTACATTAACCGCAGGGTTTACTTATGTAACGCCATATTGGTAACGGTGATATTTTGTTATTGATATTCAACAATTCGTAACTCCGCTCAGAAATAATATTTCTAAACGAGATTTGGTGATCTCTTTAGCAATTTATTGGGGATTAATACCCCGAAATTTTATTAGAATTCGTTTAGATTTGATATTTTTATCGTACGATTTCTAAGGGGTTACTTTTTTCCGGACACAGTGTATATACTCAACCACGTGTTTGACCTTGTTGCTGTGACCTTGAATGACCTCAGGCGATCTTGAAACTTAGCCTCCTTTGGCGGTAACAGGCGACGACTACCCGTATACTGGCTAAGCTGGCTTTTAGACTCATTGTTAGGCTATCGCTAGAACAGTGGAGCCCGATCTGCGTCTACTGAATCCTGAAGGCCTGGTGACGGGAAGGTGGCGTGGCGGCGACTCGTGGTAAACTCATGGCAACGTCGAAGATTATCGCTTACTTATTTATTTCAGGCAGTGGGCGCTAGTCATCATTAATGAGTAGCGTGCGCGTGCAGGAAGGAACGGTCGGTCGCTGAGTGTTATGGGAGATGACACGCCCGATGATACACTATACCGTGGAGAGGACCGGTCCATAGCCAGCAGGCGTGTCACAGTGTCACGATTGACACACGCCTAGTATATAGGCCTACCGCAGTCTATCACTGCCTAGTTACTGGTAGTTCTTCATTTCTGCGTGACATCTCATTAAACGCCAGTCACACACACCAGCAGACCACACGCACGACAGCTGCTGCACATGCGCGCCAGCCAGCCAGTCAATGAATGGATGAATGAATGTAAGGGTCGTAAAGATAGGACAATAGTGACAGCCGTCAACGCCTGGTCAGTGGTCAGCGGTTTTTGCCCACCGTGTCCGGTCCGATCAGTCACCGCCGTGAAGTCATTAGCAAAGATCTCAGGTAGAACACCGTAAACTCGTCACTGGTTCTGGGGATGTGGTCTCTGCAGCGAATACTGCAGCGGTCATGAGACCGTCTTGGTGATCGTCCCGCAGTTTTGTTTTCAGCAGTCCACCTGTCCGTGCTGTAGGTTTGTAGGTCTGAAGTGTCCGGTTACCGTTACCATCCCGCTATAGGCTACCTGATTTTAAACCGCGAATTTCGTCTGCTGTAATAATACTGAATAAAGAAAACCACATGCTGCTGGAAAAATGCATTAGGCAGATAAATGAAACTGTTACGTACAGCAAGTTGTCTGTTTTTTAACGGTCACATCCAAGGACTTGTCTTCAAGGACTTGAATTCTGAGAAACTGAAAATGTAATCAGCGTACGCTGTGGAGTGTAGACAAGAGTACTTGTATAGCCGGCATACATCCGTGCTGTATTAAGAGGATATATAATCTGGTGTTGGCCCGGGGGCCGCGGGCCTCGATGTAACTTGGGCTATGTGTGTCTAGAAGGCGGAGGTATAATAGCACGCACATGTTCAAGATTACATGAACTCGTTAGAATCTCACGCAGTCAGTGCATTGCTTCCTGTTAACCTGGCCATTAACAGTTCATCAACAGCGCACTGCATCAATCAGTAATCAACTATCTCTTCATGTACTCACTATAGGCCAGTCAACGGAGTTAATGAGGCCTGATGTTTAATAAAAACAGTCCACAAAAATTAAACCTAAACTTGAGACATTTATTACCATCATATACGTGAAAAATCTTCTGTAGGCCTACAGAAAAACAGAAATAAATATCATGCCATCTATAGGCTCGATCGTGACAATGTAGAAGTCAGTAAGCCTAAGCTATATGGACTTTGTTTTTTATGCCTCCGCCTCCAATGGACTCTGATACTGGCGGACGAACACTGTCCTACTATATTGTGTGCGTGCGTTCTCCGTGTTTTGTGCCGTTCGCAAAATAATGTTAGCACCTTAGCACATTACATCTTATAACTCAATAGACGAAATTTCAGCACCAAATTTTGCTTGATGTAGTTAAGGTCAAAGATGAACTGATTAGGCGTAGGTTCCGAAGGTCACGGGGTCAATTTAAAGGTTGCTACAAGATCACAAATCTGTGTGTGCAGCAAAATAGCATGCATTTATGTTCGAGATTAGATCAACTGCTTAACTTTACAAGGTCCTGGCGTGAATGTCAAGGTCAAGGTCACAGCTAGGTCAAATATTGAGGCGGGCAAATGCATCATCCATATGCCGAACTACCAACGTAAATTCATCCGCATCAACCCTGGACGTATTCGTGAAAGAACCCTGGACAGACGGTCAGACAGACAGACATAAAGACGAGAAAACAGACGGGCGCGAAAGGCACGTACGGGGTCAAGGGGTAAGACCGTTTGAAGGCGTATCCCATTGCATTAATGGGAAGTTTTATCGACAAGCGTAGGCCTACAGCGCAACAGACGGCCCGTATGTAACGGTGCTATATACACTGTGTCTCAAAAAAACCGGACCCCTATTACGTTTTGAAATAACTCCGACAAACTGTGCCTAATAATAATAATGATGAGCTGAGAAAATCGTCAAAAGGTACTCAATATCGTAGTGTGTTACGGGCTTACGATATTTCATAAAACGGGAAAAAGATGTGGATGAACTGAAGCAGCGCTTGGTGGAGGTCTGGTCTGGCCTACGGCAGACCGTTGTCGATGACGCAATCGACGAATGGAGAAGACGTCTCCGGGCCTGTGTTCGAGTAAAGGGACAGCACTTTGAACATCTGCTGTAACTTCTGACTATGGTGTTGCTAATCAACAGTTCGTTCAACTTCAAACGTTGGCGTTATAACATTTAATGATTTCGTAACTGACGTTGTTGGTTCGTTGGAGTAGGCCCTACTGCAGTGCAGTTGCCTCTACTGTTGGTGCCACAGGAAAACCTCAGCTGGTACTCTGTTCTTAAAATTTCTCGCAAAGTAACACATGCTATTAAGTGCTGATTCTCTAACGATTATCTTTGTCAAAATCTATTGCTATTGAACCAGGACTGTTGGAGTTATTGCAAAAGGTAACAGGGGTACGGTTTTTTTGAGACACAGTGTAGAATAAAAAGTACCACATTTACTGCATCTACTGCATATTACCTATAAAAATAATATACAAACTTAACAGTTTACACTACTGTATAAGGGCGACCAAGTCACACATCCAAAACAGCAGAAATCATTTTTGTACGACACAGAGTGTTTAAACGACGGACTGGCTGCCCTTACAAACCCATGTGACATGACACCATTTAACCTTTTCCATTCGTGCATTATCTCGTGAGCCAATAAACGCAGTTGATGCAAATGTGATACAAATGTTTTCAGGTTGATTAAATGTACCACTAGTCCGTAGCTAAAGGAGTTTCATTGGAAAAAGAGTCTAACCTCTTTTGAAAGACTGGTTGTATATGGGCATGTACGGTACCTCAATCACCATGGGCTGTAGGTCATTCATACATACAGTTTGCAGAAGTCATGACTTCGTCAGCTTATCCACACCTCGCCTGTCATGAATCACTTAAATTTAACCTTTATCTTAGCAACCTCAAAACTCACGAACGAACATTTCAAGATTAATGCCACTGGTGTGTGCAAAGACTCTGTGTTCAATGCTTACTTTACTTGAGAAAAAAGGAACGCATCATTCGATAAGTATCGACGGTGAAAGCCTTTTTATGTAGAAGCCTATTGAGTACTGGTATATTACAAATTTACAATAAACGTAACTTATTATTGCTGCGCTACCACGTGCCTGTGATGTCGTCACGGACGATTCATATGCCGTAGTTGTACACAACTTTGTATGGAAGTTATAATTAGGACAAAAGAACTTCATTCCTGCTGGGCCGGCAGCTGACTCTATACAAGGTACAGTGCAAAATTTCAATTTCACACATTTATCAGCTCACGGGATAATGCAGGGTGGAGAAAAGGTTAAATGGGGTCATGTTTGAAAGCCCAGTAAAACAAAGTCTAAGTTCACCTATCCTAGCAACAATGTTTCTTTTCCAGACAGCGCCAGACGACCGGCGGCTGATTATTTATAGTGTTTTACTTGTACTCATCAGACGGCGTGATCTGTCTCGCTCTGCCAACGCCATATCGGCTGGAAATCGCAAATTTTCCCTACCCTTCTGCCAGTTAGCGCCCTCGCTCGAGGTGACCCCTTTCGAATTTGTGCATAAGCTACACTGATCCTAAAACTAGAGTCTTCCACGCAGCCGATGGTGAAGATTTGGTGATCCTAGCTTGCACCGGTTTGGACTGATCCACCCGTGTGACAGACAGATGGACAGACAGAATTGTGATGGCTAAGATGCGCTACAACAGTAACTGCTGTTGTGCATAAAAACAAAAAATTTTCTGGGACTACAGACCCCTCCCCTGACAAAGAAAGCTTCTCATGCTTCGGCCTTCATTCCTCAACGTGCCCCCCACATTATAATGGCTTCTGCCACCACTGCTTACCCTTGTCTAAATCAGGCCACAAAATGAAAATACAATCCACAGTATACTGTATACTACAGTACACAACAACACTTGATCATATGCTATACAAGTCCAGGTATTATTCCTACCAGCCACACAAAATCAATCCAACTTACAAACACTATAAGTACAAAATAATAACTTAAAAACTTAGACTGCACAGAATAAATGTGCCACATTAAATGAAATCGAACTACAACGTCGTTCTACGCTGCAACAGTGATAAGCAATAAGTCTGGCTTTCCACCCAACAGAAAGCAAGGACCTGGAGTACTTTTTTGACACAAAATAACGATGCAGGCAACACAGAAGAAGCATGCAAAAACATAGCTGATGCAATCAGTGCAACAGCCAAAACACAAGGACAGACAGTGTCTGCTGCATTCCTTGTATTGCGTATGAGTCATCCCAAAAGTTTCCAGCTTCAACATTAAACAATAATATTTTCCACAATCTATACATCAGTAAAACGTAAATCCTTTACTGATTCTTACAAGTCTGTTGTGGATATGACGTCACTGTAACTCATGACGTCATAGAGCACTAAACCAAAAGGATTTGGAGCGCAAACGCAAATAGCAAAAAAATTAGGCTCGCTGTTGCATGAAAACTTTTCAGTCTGTAGTTGGATTGGTAAAAGTGGGGCCCGTGGAATCTAATTTTGTGAAAACCCTGACAAATATGTACATGAATTTCTCATTTGTATATGTAAATATAAGACAGCTAAAATTTGTGCTGGCCGCAAATAAAAGCATCTGAGTGAATTACAGTTTCGTGAAAAAATGAAGGGTGGTCAAAGATTTTTCAGTGTCAGTATATTAGACAAAAAACTTTTTACTGTCTATAAATCAGTAAAATGTACCATCCTTGCGTATTTGTGCAAGCAGTTTATGGAAGTGATGTCACTGTAATTAACGACGTCATAGAGCATTAAGCTGAAATGATTTAGAGCACCAACGCAAGCAGCATTTTAATCAGGCTGATTGTTGCATGAAACTTTATCAGTCTGTAGCTGGATTTACCAACCCAGGGCTCCGCGGCATCTGATATTAGGAAAGCCCTGACAAATACGTTTATGAAATTCTCATTTGCATCTGTGAGTATACCATAGTCTAACCTACGGCGGCCGCAATAACAGCATTTTGGACAATAATGATGTAATGCCAATATTTAACAGTATCAGAAAAATTTTACTGGAACATATTACTGTTAATTATATCAGTCGTGTTAACGAAAGGCCAGTCAAGATTTGTGAATAGTTACATGGGCCCCTGATGGGCAGAGGCCTGGGAGCGAGCCCCATGCCGTAGTCCCCTAATTTCAGCACTGCATTTTAGTCCAAAGTCTACAGTTATCCATCTAGCTGTTTACGACTATGACTTAGTACACTAAGACACTATCTGTACAACAATGACCTGACACCCAATGACTATTATCTGTTTTGAAATCTAAAACTCGATCACGGTGGTGTCTGCTATCCACAATGATGAATGACTCGAGCCTTTTTCGTTGACACTATAACTCGTTTCTATTTAGGGACCAACCAAATTCACGGGAAAAATGCATGATTTCACGGCAGAATTTTTAAAATGTGTCAAATTTCACGGAAAATTCACGGAAAGAGTTTCGGAAATTCACGGGCCACATGCACAGACGTTATTTCGAGGTGCTGTGCTAATGCTAACTCTATATTGTTGTTTTCTTTTGTTTTTTTGTTTAATTTTTGTCTACCAATGTTTGTTTGGTGAAATAAAGATTATCAATGCAAACGAAGAAATTTGAGAACAACGAATATTTACTACACTAAGTCAAAACTCAAGACAGTCAACGTCAACCACTTAGTGCTGAAGTGGCAAACAGCAACATCCGTACAAAAGCTGCTGATAAAACTCTGAAATTGTCATAAATTAAACTAAAAGCGCTAAAATTCACGAAAAATCACGAATTTCACAGAAATCAACGTTTTTCAAGGATCGAGGTCAATTTCACGGAAAATGTCACGGCCGTGAAATCGTGAATTAAGTTGGTCCCTATTTATATTTGATGCTCTATGACGTCATAAATTACAATGACGTCATATCCGCAGCAGACTCATATGGGTCAGTAAAGGATGTACGTTTCACCGATGTATAGATTGTGAAAAATATTGTTGTCTAATATGTAGAGGCCTGAAACTTTTGGGATGACCCTCGAAGGTTACCAGGCTCATAGCTGCCCCATACCAGTGCTGAGACCCAAACACTGAACCCTCTGGCCTACAAAAGCAAGTTATGTTGCTGTAGGTTCACGGTGGCCACCGTTTTTAGACCAACAAATTCAATAATATTTCAAAGACTTTTCAAAAAGTTTCAAGTACCTTTTCCAGCTGTTTCCACAATAATGTACCACATCATGTTACATGGTTCGGACATCATACAGAAATAATTTTCACATCGCGATCACAATGATTTTTGAATAAAAATAAACTAGAATTCAAGGACTCTGAAGACCATCTTCTATCAGATTCCAAAACTTCAGACTTGAGCTTATTGATTTCGTTTTCAAGGACTTTCCAGATCCTGAAAATAATAAAACAACTGTTCAAAGACTTTCAAGGATCTGCGACTAGCCTGTATATTGCATACTTTGAAACAGATGAAAACTTTACCTACAACATTAATGGACAGTGATGTGTCGAAAAACCAGATTGTACAAAACAAAACAAATTAACTTGAATATACATTTCAGCACACTCTATCGTCCATTGTGTAGTAAAAGTGCAGAAGTTGCATTTTTGTACTTTTGAGAAGAAAATGTTGAAAGTTTGCAGTTTTTACAATAATCACTTACGCACTTCTTCCAGTCAATGAGTGAGTGCATAGGGTTTAACGTCCCGCATGAAACAGCATAGGTCATTTTGGGGACAGCCTTTGCAGGAAAAATTGCACATACACATAATAACGAAACAAAAAGTTCAACCTTTACAGAAAGTTTAACTTTTATGAAACATAATCACAAAAAAACCTGAAGCTAAAATTGTAAGAATTGCCAAATATTATTGTGCATATATAACGATAATGGCAGTTTTAATAATCTTCCGCTATCCTCCAGACAGTCATAAATCTCATAATGCTGTCTATTGAAGCACTGGCGTAGCCATAAGGGGAGGGGCACGTGCCCCCCTAGGAGCCTACTCAAGTCCATCAAAATATTACCACAAATGCACCAAATTACGTCATTCTCACACCAAAAATCCAAAAAAATTCTGGGAAGGGGGCATGGCCGCCTCCCTAAACCCTTCCCCATGGGGAGAGGCCACCCCTCCCCACACCACACCCATCAAGTGCCCCCACTACAGCTAGATCTTGGCTACGCCACTGTATTGAAGGACAGGGGGAAGTCAGAAGAAATGTCAAAACTCTAAATGTCCTTTACCACGCAGTGTTCTGAAAATGTACAAATGTACTTGTGTGCTTTTACCAGTCACTGCAGACAGCTGATGCGTTTATGCATAACTTCGAATAAATATACCCCAACCACAGTTGCGAGTATGACATTCCTACTTCTGCCAGTAGATTCTAAGCATTTTTCTGTACACCATGGTATAAAAAACTGCATAAAGTGCATAAGTGCGTTTATGCATTTTTACCACTCAATGGACGATAATTCAGGACCGTGATCGATGACAGTGTGTGCCGCCCGAAATGTGCATGTTAAAAACAGATGCAAAACACGTTTCATCCATGCTGCTTTACTGATGTGAGTTTATGGGTGGTTATGAAACTGTACACACCACGGTGGGGGAGAGAAAGACGAAGTGGGTCACAAAATAAATTGAACTAGAACGTCAATCTCTGCAGTAACAATGACTTATAACGTCAACGAACATCGACGTACCAAAGACCCACACCGGAAGCAGCGCATGCAGCGAAACCATAACAGCAGAAGCATGACTGCAACTGTCGACAAGAACCAGTGAGCTCTGACCAACACGCGTACAGAGCCAGTAGTACTACCCCCACCCCCAACACCGACACCAACAACACCACCGCCATGTGAAGTCCGCTTGTCAGCAGCAGCAGCAGCTGCAGCTATCAGAGCCCCGACAGGGTCGGTCGCAACGATGTTGTCATTCCGGCGACTGTCTTCGTCATCGGCGTCCCGCTGAAAGTCCCGGAACTGTGGAAGATTGAAGTCGTCCTTGTCCAGTTCAACTTCGGTGTTTTCGTCGTAATCTCCTACATCCTGTTGCTTTTCTGGTGGGCTCTCACCACCGCCACCGCGAACTAACCGAGGATTGTCTTTCCTCTCTTTTTCATCATGAACGATCTTCTTCCACTCCTTCCAAACGTTTCGATCTTCCTCGCTGTAAGCAATCTGCTGATGCTCGATATCACGAGCCAGTTGATGCTCCATGCCACGAATTAACTGACGACGGTTCCGTTCTTCATTGCTAGCAGCGATTATTCTCTCCTTTGCCTCCGAAAACTTTCTTTCCTCCGCAATGTCAATTTCACCCTCTTCGGAACCATCAGAAAGTCTGACGTCATCAGCAGGGGCATTCCCAGGTAGATCCTTCGTGTCGTTGGGATTCCTCGAAACTTTCTCCGCATAGACGGGATTCCGTTCGAAATCTTTTATCTGCCAATTTTCCCCATGGTTACCTGAAGCCGGAAGTTGCTCAGCATGCTGGGACTGTGGGATTGTAGGAGGTGCAGTGGTTGCCTGTGGGAGTCGATATGGTTCAACGAGATAGTTAACGCTCAACAGATGATGATCGGCCGAAAAAGTTGAAGAAACGAGGAAACGCAGATACTGGCTTAGTGCAGAGAGAGCCACGGCCGTCTTGTGAGCAAGACAGCCATCTGAAACCATGAACATCAGTGCAATCATCACCATGATCGTTTAATTAGCAGAGCTCAAGGCTAAATATTCCAGTTTTTCAAAAACACAGAAACCCAGCAGGTTTCATTTGGTTTTGAAGTTTTATTTTTATAAAAACATGGCTCAAGGGAAATAATTCATTACTTTTCTGAAGTGATCTACACCGTGTCTCAGAAAAAAAACAGTCAAGGTTGTTTTTGTCATAACTTTGTCAGTTTTTACTAACTTTGATAATTTTTGGCACGTTGATGGCTAAGAAGACGAAGTTATGTAAAGTGCACTCACTTTCCACCTCACCAAATTTATGTCAATGCACTACCGTGTGAAACACAGATGCTCCAAATTGTTGCATAATGCTGAGTTGTTGTCTCAAGTAGATGCTGTAACAAGTTAATCATCATCATCATCATCGACAACCGTGGGCTCAATGCCCGTTGGTGTCTGACGCCATTCTTACTATCGCTGCCCACCGCTGCCTATCTAGGGCAGCGTGGCTTAACTTCTGCAGGGTTGTCCCACACCACTGCTCAATGTCATCT